>PPYE01413798.1_pt1 | contig 14813 bp, 15 predicted proteins | sample 1559881 | NCBI WGS metagenome assembly PPYE01 (sample SAMN08240022, study PRJNA423297) | Human gut metagenome, whole genome shotgun sequencing project. | reverse complement strand
AAACAGCGGCTGGGCAGCGCCTACCGTGATGACCGCCTTTTCCACGATGACTTCCTTCTCGCGGGCGGCTTCCATCAGGATCTCGGCGGCGCGGTCGCTGTCGGCCATCATCTCCACAAAATACAGGGTATCCTCCTTGCGGAAGTAGATGCCGTAGCCATGTTCGTTGGACACGATGGTAGCGCCCCGGGCGTACAGCTCCTGCAGCACCACCGCCATGCGCTCCGGGCTCAGCTGCACGGTATCCTTCCAGAACTGTTCCCGCAGCTCGCACAGCTTTTTGGCCGTCACCGTGTCAAATTCCGCCTGGCTCCACAGGTTGCGGCTCACCTCACGAGGCAGGCAACGCAGGGCAAAAGCCTTTGCAAAGCCTTTATCCTGCAGCAGAGCGGCCTGTGCTGCATCTGCCGGGACTGTCACGGTAAAGCCTGCGCCCCGCAGCTTTTGGTGGGCGCACAGGGTATCCAGCAGACCCGCCAGCAGCAGACTGCCCTCGCCGCACAGGCACAGGTAATTGCCCGTGCGCCCCTGCAGGGTGACCGGCACAGCCAGCGCAGCCGCCACGATGGCGTCGTTTTCGTCGGCCACATAAATGTTCTGCACACCGGCAAAGCGTTCCAGTACCATTTTTGCAAAATCTTCGGTATCATGATGCTGGCTCTGCCACAAAGCCAGCACTGCCGCCTCGTCAGACGGCTGCATCAGACGATACATCGTTCAGGATGCCCCCTCTTATCATATTTTATCGTTCAGCCCAGTGTTTTCCGGGCAAGCTGTTGCACCTCTTGCTGGATCTCTTCAATGCTGCGCATGGCGTCCCCGCTGGTGCAGTGCACGGTATCCCAGCCAAGATGCCGGGCACAGAACTCGGCAGCAGCGCGGCTGCGCGCCAGATAGGCGGTATCCTTCTCGTGCACGTCCTTTTTGCTTTCGTCGCCGTGGTAGCGCTGGGTCATCAGCCGCTGGCTGACCGCCGGGTCTACCTGTAAATAGATGACCCTGTCCGGTGCGGGAAGTCCCAGCAGACGGAACTCGTAATCAAACAGCCAGTGCAGATATTCCTCCCACTGCTCCTGCGGAAGCTTCGAGCACTGGTGCACCGCGTTGGAGGTGGTGTAGCGGTCGGCGATGATCACACCGCCCTGCTCATAAAAGCTGCCCCAGCTGGTTTTATAGCTGGCATAGCGGTCCACCGCGTAAAAGCTGGAAGCCGCATAGGCGTTTACATCGTCCGGGTGCTGGCCGAACTGCCCGGCCAGATACATCTTGACCAGTGCGCTGGAATCACTGGCATAGTCCGGGAAGGTGATCTTTTGTACCGGCACACCCTGCGCGGCGAGATGCTCTGCCAGCAGCTTTGCCTGTGTGGCCTTGCCGCTTCCGTCCAGCCCTTCCAGCACAATCAGTTTGCCCTTGCTCATACGGCGGCACCTTCTTTAATGGCGGCATATTTTGCGCGCACCTCGGCGGTCTTGCCGCAGCACATCTTGCCCTCCGGGCAGGGGCCGCACAGGCAGGCGGGGCCGGCCTTGGCAAAGATATGGGGTGCCACCGGGTACACCAGCGCGAACATCTTTTCGGCCAGTTCCCGGATCTCCCACTGGGCGCGGTTGCAGCAGCGCAGCTGGAAGAAGTTCATCAGGCTGCGGGCGTTCATGGTGACCACCATTTTGGTCTCGCAGGCGTTGGGCAACACAAAGCGGGCGTCCTCGTTGGCCTGTTTAGAAGCCTTAGCGCGGGCCTGCTTTTCCGGCATTCCCTCAGCCATCAGGCGGGCGGTGTGCCCCTCCTCCAGCTTGTGGGCAAGGTCGAGATAACGCTGGGCGTCCTCCTCCATGCTGGCAAGGAAAGCTGCCTTTGCTTCCGGGATAGCCTCGATCTCCGGGGGCGTCACATAGCGGAAATCATCCAGACGCACATAGCGCTGGCTCTGCACGCTGAAGGATGCGATGCGGTGCCGGGTGATCTGGGCAAGCAAGGTGCGGCTGACCCCCTCGATGCCAAAAGTAAAGCTGGCGTGCTCGATGGGGCTGGCATGGCCAAGGTCGCTGAGCATGGTCAGGAATTTTGCAGTTTTTTCCTCGTCCAGCCCGTCCAGAAGGTCGGTGATGTGGGCGTCGGAATAGCAGAGCTTTGCGGCAGCCGCCACCACCTTTTCCGGTTCCGGGGTGTGGGCGATCAAACGAACAGTCATCATAGGGTCATTCTTCCTCCGTAATCTTGGTCAGGGGCGCAAAATTGGCCATCGTTTTCTTGATGCCAACTTTTTCAAAGTTGATCTCTACGATCTGATCCCCGGCAGCGGGCTTTACCTTCAGCACCGTGCCGCGGCCGAACACTTTGTGCTCCACGATGTCGCCCGGCTCATAGTGCTTTGAACCGGAAGCCGCCGGTTTCACGGCAGAATTTACCGTAAAGGCTGTTTGCTTTACAGTATTTTTTGTCGCATTTCCGCCGGAATATGCGGAGCCAAATCCGCTGCTTCTTGTGGTCGGCTGGGTGGAGCTGTTGCCATAGTGACTGCCAAAACCGGAGGAAGCAGGGTTTCTTCCTCCGTAAGAAGAGCCGAAACCACGGCTTTCGCCGGCGTTATATTCCCGGTTCAGGTAGCCGCTGCGGTTGCCCGAACTGTAACTCGAGCCATAACCGCCGCCGTAGCTGCTGCGGCTGTAACCGGAGGGGCCGGAGTAACCGGATGCTCCACCGGGCACGGTATCACTGTACTCAGAGCCCCAGCCGCCCATGTGGGAACGCTGTTCCAGTACAGGGCTGCGGGTCTCCTCGATATACTCCGGTTCGATCTCCCGCAGAAAGCGGCTGGGCTCGTTGCGCTGGGTGCGGCCGTACAACATCCGGGTGACGCTGTTGGAGATGTACAGTTCCTTTTTGGCACGGGTGATGCCAACGTATGCAAGACGGCGTTCCTCTTCCAGATCTGCTTCGGAGTATTTGCTCATCTCGCTGGGGAAAACGCCCTCCTCCATGCCGATGAGGAACACATAGGGGAACTCCAAGCCTTTGGCAGAGTGGATGGTCATCAGTACCACCTGGTCGCTGCTTTCGTTGTAGCTGTCGATATCGCTGATGAGGGCGATATCCTCCAGATAGCCCTCCAGCGTGGCTTCCTCGCCGTGCTGGTCACAGTAGTTTTTGACATTGTTCACCAGCTGACCCAAGTTCTGCAGACGGTCGGCGGCATCCTCGTGCCCCTTGGCGGCGTCTGCTTCCAACATGGCCTTGTAGCCGGTCAGCTCGATGACATCGGAGGCAAACTCGTCCAGCGTGCGGGTGGCAAGAGAATCCTGCAAACGCTGGTAGATCTGCCAAAACTTGAGCAGCGGCATGACCGCGCGGGAAAGTTTCGCGTATTGGTCTGCATGGCTGATGATATCCAGCATACTGACCCCCTGCTGCCCGGCAAGGTCTGCAATGACATCCACGGTGGTAGCACCGATCTTGCGGGCGGGCTCGTTGATGATACGGCGCAGCCGCACATCGTCCCGGGGGTTGGCCACAATGGACATATAGGAGTGGATGTCCTTGACCTCCTTGCGGTCGTTGAAGCGCTGCCCGCCCACGATCTTATGCGGAATACCCGCGCGGGTGAAGTAGCTTTCGATGGGAGCCGACTGGGCGTTCATACGGTAGAGAATGGCGTGGTCTGCCAGATGCCCGCCCTCCTTCAGGTGCTGGCCGATGATATCCGCGATATGGCTGGCTTCGTCCTGCTCATTCTCGGCGGTATACACCTGCACCTTATCGCCCTCGCCGTTGTCCGTCCAAAGGGTCTTGCCCTTGCGCTCGGTGTTGTGCTGGATGACACAGTTGGCTGCGTTGAGGATATTGGAGGTGGAGCGGTAGTTCTGCTCCAGACGGATGGTCTTGGTGCCGGGATAGAGTTTTTCAAAGTTGAGAATGTTCTCAATGGTAGCGCCGCGGAAGCGGTAGATGCTCTGGTCGTCATCGCCCACCACGCAGATGTTGCGCTCCGGCCCGGTGAGCAGGCTGACCAGACGGAACTGCGCCACGCTGGTATCCTGATACTCGTCCACCAGCAGGTAGCGGTACTTGTTCTGGTAGAACTCCCGCACGTCCGGGTGTTCAGCCAGCAGCTGCACGGTCTGGTAGATCAAGTCGTCAAAATCGAACGCACCGGCCTCTTTCAGCTTTTTCTCGTAAGCTGCGTAGATGCGGGCGGTCTGGGTGCTCTTCACGTCTCTGGCGTGGTCTGCAAGTGCCTGCTCCGGGCTGACCAGCTGATCCTTCCAGCGGCTCATCTGGTTGATGGCGGCCTTGATGGGCAGGAATTTATCATCGATGCTCAGCTCTTTATATACGGTTTTCATTACACGCTGGGCATCGTCTGTATCATAGATGGTAAAGCTGCGGGGGTAGCCGATCTCTTCGGCCCAGCGGCGCAGAATGCGCACACAGGCCGAGTGGAAGGTGGAGGCGAACACTTCGTCCCCTTCCTCGCCGCCCAGCATCCGGCGCAGACGCTCTTTCAGCTCCCCTGCTGCCTTGTTGGTAAAGGTAATGGCCATCACGTTCCAGCTGCGCACCGCGTTCTGGCGCAGCATCCCGTCCAGCCAGCTGGGGGCATCTGTACCGGTCATAATGGCGGTGCGCAGGGCTTTGACGTCCTCCTCGGTCACCGGGCGGGGCGTTTCTTTGGAGCCGTGCGCCGAGCCGAACCGGATGAGGTTGGCGATACGGTTGACCAGCACGGTGGTCTTGCCGCTGCCGGCACCGGCAAGGATGAGCAGCGGGCCATCCGTGGTAAACACAGCCTGCCGCTGCATATCGTTCAGGCGGCCGAATTGCTTTTCAATGTAAGTATCACGCAGGGTGCAGAATTCCTGCCCGAGAGATGCTGCCATGGTTTCACCTGTTTCCTTCGCTGTTATTCATACCGTATAGTATAACACATTTCGAAATAGTTGTACACCAAAACTGCATAGAGTTACAGCTGCTTTTCCAGCAGATAGCGGTCGTAGCCGCCGTACATCTCCCGGCTGCAGCGGATGACAAAGCCGGAAGCCTGTGCGTTGTGCAGGCTGTAACTGTTGTCCGGGCTGACGGTAGCCCCCAGATGGGCGATCTGCGGCGGCAGCAGCGGCAGAGCCGCTTCCAGCATGGCGCGCTGCAAGCCGTTGCCCCGCCAGTCCGGGTGCACTACTGCGCTGTCTGCGTTGGCCCAGTGTTGCCACTGACTTTGCGGCACGCCCAGAAAAGCAGCGTAGTTCTCACTGCTCTGCCCGCACAGGCGCAGGATGAGGTAGGCCCCCAGCCGCCCCTGCTGCCACGCACCGATACACACCCCGGTGCGCAGATAACCGGTAATGTTTTCCAGCGTATCCGGCACGAACTGCTCCGGGTGCGGCATGGCGGCGCGCACTTCGTTTTGCAGCGCGAACACCGCCGGTGCCTCGGCAGGGGTGCAGCGCCGTAGGGTGACAGCCTGCCGGGCGGGCCGGCCGCCTACTTTTTGCAGAAAATAGTCCATCTGTACTATGCCCTCCAAAATAAAATCGTACTTTTCAGCAGATTCCAGTATAAATGACGCTTTTCTAAATGTCAAATTATGCTATAATAAGAGAGAAGGGGCTGTGGAGGAATCCTCCCGGCCCGTTCGTATGAAGTTCGGGGCGGCGCTGCCGCCCGGAAACGGAGGAACCATCCATGAAAGATCCCGCACTGGCATCGTCCAGCCGCTTGGGCGGCGCTGTGATCAGTGACCGCGTTGTTGCAAGCCTGCTGGAGGAGCTGACCAACGGGCGCTATGCCCAAGCCGACCGCCTGCCCGCCGAGGTAGACCTTGCCACCGAGTTGGGGGTAAGCCGCACCGTGATCCGTGACGCGCTGAGCGAGATGGAGCGCGCCGGTTATGTGGAACGGGTGCGCGGCATTGGCACGGTGGTGAACCGCGCTGTGCTGGGGCTGCGCAGCCGTTTGGACCAGAAGCTGGAGTACTACCCGCTGATCCGCAGCTTTGGCAGCTACCCCCATGCAGATGGCATTCAGGTGATGCTTCTTCGTGCAGGCGAGGAGATGGCCCACGCGCTGGCGCTGGAAGTCGGCGATGAGGTGATCTGCATCAAAAAGCGTATCCTTGCCGATACCACCCCGGTGATCTACTCCATCGACTACCTGCCCCGCAGCCTGTTCGGCAACCGGGACTACACCCGCATCGACCTGACCGGCGACATCTTTGAGATCCTGGAGCAGGAGTGCCACCAGCAGATCTCCTCCAATGTGGCGCACCTGAAGGCCAGCTGCGGCGACGAGGCCATCCGCGCAGCCATGCGTCTTGCCCCGGGTGAGGCCATGCTGCTGCTGGACGAAGTGTGTTTCAATCGTTTGTGCAGGCCGGTGATGCGCTCGCTGAGCTACTACACAAACTTTTTTGATTTTTCTATCTTACGCAAACTGCTTTAAACGGAGGTATACTGTCCATGCGTCATCTGATCGATCCTTTGGATCTCACCCAGCAGGAGATCACACAGCTGCTTGATCTTGCCGACCGTATCTGCGCCGACCCTGCTGCCTATCAGGAGGTAGCCAACCATAAAAAGCTGGCCACCTTGTTCTACGAGCCCTCCACCCGCACCCGCCTGTCCTTTGAGGCGGCTATGCTGAACTTGGGCGGCCATGTGCTGGGTTTCCCCAGCGAAAACGTATCCAGCGCCACCAAGGGCGAGAGCGTGGCCGACACCATCCGGGTGGTTTCCTGCTATGCCGATATCGTTGCCATGCGCCACCCCAAAGAGGGTGCACCGCTGCGTGCCTCCCGCTACTCCCGCATTCCGGTGATCAACGCCGGTGACGGCGGCCACCAGCAACCCTACCCAGACCCTGACCGACCTGATGACCATCCGCCGCCGCATGGGCAGACTGGATGATCTGACCATTGGTCTGTGCGGTGATCTGAAGTTCGGCCGCACCGTCCACTCCCTGCTCAAGACCATGGCACGCTGCAAGAACGTCCGCTTTGTGCTGATCAGCCCGGAGGAGCTGCGGGTGCCGGATTATATCATCAACGACGTGCTGGAGGCCAACGGCATCCCTTATAAGGAGACCCGCAGTCTGGAGGAATCCATGCCGGAGCTGGATATCCTGTATATGACCCGCGTGCAGAAGGAGCGCTTCTTCAACGAGGAGGACTACATCCGCCTGAAGAACAGCTATGTGCTGACCCGCGAAAAGATGGCACAGGCCAAGCCCACCATGGCAGTGCTGCACCCCCTGCCCCGCGTGAACGAGATTGCACTGGATGTGGACGATGACCCCCGCGCCGCTTATTTTGAGCAGGTGCAGAACGGCGTTTACGTCCGCATGGCACTGATTATGACCCTGCTGGGGCTTGCAGACCCCAAAGCACCGAAGGAGGAGAACTGATATGTTGAATATTGACGAGATTCAGAATGGTATTGTGATTGACCACATCAAGGCAGGTACTGCCGTTGGTCTGATGGATCTGCTGGGCATTGCGGGCAACCGCACTGCCAGCGTGGCGCTGATCCAGAACGCCCGCAGCAAAAAGACGGCCAGCGGCCGCAAGGACATCATCAAGGTAGAGGGCGATGCCTCCTGGCTGAACCTGGATGTGCTGGCTTATCTGGACCCAAACATCAGCGTGACCATTATTGAAAACGGCAAGGCTGTCCGCAAGGAGCAGCCCAAGCCCCCCAAGCGTCTGGTGAACATTGTACGGTGCAAGAATCCCCGCTGCATCTCCAGCATTGAAGAGGAGTGCGACCAGATCTTTGAGCTGAGCTCCAACGGCAAGTACCGCTGCATCTACTGCGAGCAGGAGCTACAGGTAAAGCCGGAGTAACTGCGCTTTTTACGATTTTAGTTTTGCAGCTCAGCCAAGCCTGCGGGCTTGGCTGAGCTGCTTTTTCACGGGAGGGACGCAGAGGAAAACGGCAGCTGCCGCGCTGGTTTTCTACCGAAACAGTCGCGCGGCGGGTCGGCTTTCTGCTGACTGGCAGATACGATGATTTAATAGATAAAAAGGACTGCTATACTGGGCAAAACCCATGTACAGCAGTCCTTTTTGGTGCAAAAGAAAACTGACGGGACTCTTTGCAGCGCACGACACCCCGGCTTGCCTATGTCATTCCCGTACAGCAGGCAGCGCCGGAATTGCGACGCATCGAGAAGCTTTATCGACTGCAACCCCCAAAAGGCCCGCCGCAGAAAGTCCCGTCAGCAAGGTACTGTGCATTCCTGCACAGCCCAAAAAAGCAAAGGTAGGCAGCCTGCTTACACGCACCGCAGGCTGTTTTTCCATCCAGCAACAAAGCTCTTAAAAAGAGGGGTGTAACCCTCCCACCGCAACGTGACCATGTCCGCACGGAAGGCTTCCTTTACTGACCACAGTATAGCAGAGTTACGCTTCTGTTGCACAAAAATTGTCATATTCTGACGGTGCAGATGTCATGAATTGCCGGTGGGCACCGCACAGGTAAAGCGGAACCAATTGTCCCGGCAGCTCAGGGTATACTCCGCGCCGTGGCGCAGCAAAACATCCCGCACGTTGGAAAGCCCCATGCCGTGGCCGGGCTCCTTGCGGGTGGTGCGGGGCAACTGCCCATCCGGCGGCAGCTCCACGTCCCGCTGCACCCGATTGCGCACCGAGAGAAGGTATTCCTCCTCCGTTTTGCGCACTCGCACGTAGACCTCCGGCGGGTACGCCTGCGCTGCGGCACAGATGGCGTTATCCAGCAGATTGGCCAGTACGGTGACCATGTCCACTCCGCTTAGCGGGAAATCCCGCAGGTCGCAAAGATCAAAATACACGCTTACGCCCTGCCGGGTGGCTTCCTCGTACTTGCGAGTCAGGATGGAGTCCAACAGCGGGTTGTGGGTGTCCATAATGGTAGTGCTTGCCGCCACAGCCTTATCCACACCGGCAATATAGTCCTGCGCACCGGCCACATCTCCCTGTGCCAGCAAGGCACGCAACGCACCGATATGGTTGGTGAATTCGTGGGTCAGGCGGCGCTGGGCGGTGTAGGAATCCAGCAGAGCCGAAGCCCGCTGCTGCTCCAGTTCGGCCTGAAAATGCAGGCTGCGCCGCTGCATGACCTGATCATTGAACATTGCCACGATGCACAGATGCACCATGACGGCCACCGTAAGCCCCACTGTCATTCCCATGGTGGCCATGGTAGCCCTTTTGTTGTTATCTGTGAGCATGAGCAGGATGTTCAGCACCACGACCACGCCCGGAAAAAAGCTCATGGTCAGCGCCTGCAAGGGCTCCAGCGCATTGCGCCTGCGCCACTTGCCTACCAAAAAGGCCACAGCTGCGCCCACCACCATATTTGCCACCGCTATGATGATCAGACAGTCTGCGCGTTGGATGACCTGCTGCAGTTCACACTTCAGCATCCATGATATAACATACCGCATACTGTTTTCGACCAACAGGCACATGGTACCGTTGATCAGGCAGGCGGTAAACTTTTGCCCCGGTGTGCCGCCAAATAGCATGACGGTGATGAACAGAAAAAGGATCGTGAGAGCCACTGCCCTCGGCGTAAAAAAGCCAAAGTTGTACACGACCGAGAGGGTCATCGTGAGCATGGTTATAACACCGGACCACACCAGAGGGTGCTTTACCCTGCCCTTGCCAAGGTAAGCATATTCCACCATGATAAAGCCGAGCCACTGGGCAAGGCAGATCCAGTGGCCGTACATATACCAGCGCCAGAATTCTTCATTCATCGCCGAACTGCCCCTTCCATTCCAGCCATGCGCTGCGGATGGCTGTATAGTACTGTCGGCTGACGCTCAGTTCTACCCCGCTGCGCAGCTCCACCTTATAGTTGCGGATGGAGCGCACATATTGCAGATTGACCACATCGCTGCGCCCTACCTGCAAAAAGCCGTTTTCGTACAGCATGGCGGGCAGATCAGCGATCTTGCCGTAAAAGGTGCAGATGGGCTGGTGCGGAATATCGCCGTAGACGTTGATCTGCCGCAGATCGCTTTCCAGATAATAGATCTGATCCAGCGGAATCTCACTGGTGGTGCGGTTATGGTGCACCTCCAGCGTTTTTCGGGGGTCGGACATGCCGGAAAAAATATCCTCCAGACAGCTGGGCAGCTGGGCGGCAATATCCCGCTTGAGTAGGTAGCGGTAAGCGTTGACCGTGTAGCCCTGCGGGGCAAATTCCAGATAAGCCGAAATGTACACCAGCACGATATCCGGGGCGACCTGCCGCAGCTTGCGTCCCAGTGCAATGCCGTCGGTGGTTTTCAGGTCTACATCCAGAAACGCCAGCTGGTAGCGTTCCAGCTCCGGGGTAGCCAGCAGCTGCTCGCCGCTGGTGCAGACGGTGCTCTGCACCTGAATCTCCCGAGCGCGGAACCATTCCGAGATGTACTCGTCCATCTGTGCAGCGAAGGCCGCATCATCGTCACAGACCAGAATGTGCATGGGTGTGTTTCCTCCTTTTTGAATACAAAAAAGCATATAGCAGTGTTTCCCGCCGGGAGAAGCACCCTATATGCTTTTATATTACACTTGTTCCGCCTGTTCGTCAATCAAAGACGGAGCAGACGCTGGGATCACTTATGCAAGGAATTTGTCGTAGAGACCAAATGCAAAGATGAACACCACGATGAGCGGCAGCACATAAGTCAGGTAGCCGCGCATCCAGTCCTGCACCTTGAGACCCTTGCCGGTGTTGACCTCTTTTTTGTAGTTCTGCCAGCCCCAGCCGTAGCGGGTAACGCAGAACAGCAGATATACCAGGCTGCCCAGCGGCAGGAAGAGGTTGCTGACCAGAAAGTCCTCTACATCCAGCACAGCACCGCCGAACACTGCAAAGCCATCCCATGCCCACAGATTATAGCCCATCACACAGGGCATGGACAGCAGGATGATGAGCACAAGGTTCACCAGACTGGACTTTTTACGGCTGCAGCCAGTCAGTTCCATGCCACAGCAGATGATATTCTCGAACACTGCCAGTACGGTGGACATGGCTGCAAACGCCATGAACAAAAAGAACAGGCTGCCCCACAGCCGCCCCATGGACATATTGGCAAAGATGTTGGGCAGGGTGATAAAGATAAGGCTGGGGCCGCTGGTCTGGTCCACATGGTAGGTAAAGCAGGCCGGGAAGATGATCAATCCGGCGGTGATGGCTACGAAGGTATCCAGAACCACGATACGGACAGACTCGCCCAGCAGAGAGTGTTCCTTGCCGATATAGCTGCCAAAAATGGACATGGCTCCGATGCCAAGGCTCAGGGTGAAGAAGGCCTGATTCATAGCGGAGACCAGTGTGTTGACCACGCCCACCTCCTGCATCCGGGCAAAGTCCGGCACAAGGAAGAAGGAAAGGCCTTCCTTTGCCCCGGGCATGAACAGGCTGTTGACGGCAAGCACCACCATAATGAGGAGCAGGGCGATCATCATGCCCTTAGTCACGCGCTCCAGACCGCTTTGCAGACCCTTGGCGCACACCAGAATGCTCACTACCACCACAAATACCATCCAGAAGGTCATAGTAGCGGGGCTGGCCAGCATTTCGGTAAACTTACCGGCCACCTGCTCGGCGTTGAGCCCCGCCAGTTTGCCGACGGCGGTCATGTAGAAATAGTGCAGCATCCAGCCCGCTACGGTGGTGTAGAACATCATCAGCAGGTAGCAGCCGATGAGGGTGAAGTAGCCGTGGATGTGCCACTTCTGCCCCGGCTTTTCCAGCGCCTGATACGCCCGCACCGGACTTTTGCGGGAGGCACGTCCCACGGCGAACTCCATGGTCATGATAGGCAGACCCAGAATGACCAGAAAGATCAGGTAGAACAGTACAAAAGCACCGCCGCCGCCCTGACCTGCAATATACGGAAACTTCCACACGTTGCCGATGCCGATGGCACAGCCTGCGGAAAGCAGAATAAAGCCCAGACGGGATTTCAGAGTTTCTCGTTCCATGATCCGATAACTCCTTACTTCTGCTTACGGGGTGTGTTTTTGCCCACGGGGCCGCGAGGACGGCGCTCGGCAGCCTTGGACTGCTGCGCAGCAGAACGGGTCTGTGCACGACCCTTGACCGCTGCGGCACGCAGACCGTTCACCTCGGCCTTAGTCAGCTCGCGGTAGGTACCGGGCTTGAGCATACCCAGCTTCACCACGCCCTCGGCGTTGCGCTTCAGGCGCACCACCTCAAGACCCACACTCTCGCACATCCGGCGGATCTCGCGGTTCTTGCCCTCCTTCAGGGTCATTTCCATCACGGTGCGGCCGGGCTCGTCGGTGACCACGTTGATAGCACAGGGCATGGTCTTGGTGCCGTCATCCAGCACGACGCCGCTGCTCAGCTTGAGGATGGTGGCCTCGTCGGCGCGGGGCTGCACGGTAACGCGGTACAGCTTGGAGATACCGCCGGACGGATGGGTGACAGCCTGTGCAAAGGCGCCATCGTTGGTCATCAGCAGCAGACCCTCGCTGTCCTTATCCAAGCGGCCCACCGGGTACAGGCGGGCGGGGATGTCGCTGACCAAGTCCATCACGGTCTTGCGGCCAAGTTCATCGCTGGCGGTGGTCACATACCCGCGGGGCTTGTACAGCGCCAGATAATACAGCTGCTGGTTTTTCTGGATGTAGATGCGCTCGTCATCCACATGGAGCACGTCACGGTTGGGGTCCATCTTGTCGCCCACCTTGACCGGGTGGCCGTTCACCTTGACGCGGCCCTCGGCAATGATCTGCTCGGCGGCGCGGCGGGAGCACAGACCCTGCTCGGCCATGATCTTCTGAATACGTTCTTCTGCCATAATATTACTCCTTGTGCGCCTCACGGCGCTCAAAACGCGCACCGCTCCCCTGCTTTTGCGGGGCACGGTGCGCGGCTATATAAACCGCAGGCCAAAAGGCCTGCGGCTGCGGTTAGGTTGCTATAAAGGGTTACTCTGCCTTAGGCTCCTCTGCGGGTGCCTTATCGTCCTTTTTGACCAGCGTGGTGAGCTTTTCCACCAGCTCGGGCAGCATGGTCAGGGCGCGGTCGATGCTGTTGGAGCTATCCGACAGCTGGATGGTGCGCACGCAGCCATCCTTGATGACCAGAAATGCCACCGGCTGGATGTTGACACCGGCACCAGAGCCGCCGCCGAACAGATCTTTGTTGGCAGCGTTCTTGCCGTTAAAATCGGTACCGCCGGAAGCGAAGCCGAAGCTCACCTTGGACACCGGCAGAATGGTGATGCCGTCCTCGGTGGTGATGGGCTTGCCGATAATGGTGTTGGAGTCTACCATCTGGTGAATCTTTTCCATTGTAACGTTCATCAGGCCCTGAATAGGATGCTCTGCCATAAAACAACTCTCCTTTATTCATCCGTGCAGGCAACAGGCCGCCGGAAAGCATTCTGAGATAGATTTAGTGTATCATCTTCAAATAAAAATGTCCAATACTTTTTTACGCCAGAACTCGTACAGCACCCGCACAGCGGCAATGACGATGAACAGCGCCTGTGCGCTGACCCGGAAGGACACCTTGTCCTGCACAGTAGGCTGGGCGCTGCCGAAGTCCGGCAGAACGCGCAGCTGGTCAAATTCCAGAAAGAAGAAATGGTCCAGCACGCCAAGGGTCGGGTACAGCCACGCTTGCAGCTTGCCGTAATTGCGGGCAGCTGCGGCGGGGTCGTCCCCGCGCACACCAAGGCAGACCGAAATCCTTGTAAAGCGGAGCGCGCCAAACACTGCCCGCAGCAGCGTACCCACGCCCCGCAGCATGGTGCAGATCACATCCAGCGTGATCTTTGCCTTTTGGCGGGGCGGCTTTTCAGCTTTGGGCTTTGCGGGCTGCGCAGCCTTTTTTTCAGCTTTTTTGCGCTTACGCTCCGCGCGCCATGCGCGGAATTTTGCTTTCAGTCTGCCGGTAAAGCCCTTGGGCTCCTCCGGCTGGGCGGGAGGTTCCGGCTTTGGGTATTGGAACACCGGAAAAGTGATGCCCAGTGCCCCGGCCTTTACGGTAAGCGTATCGTTTTGCCAGCAGACATCCGCGCAGAAGGGGCACAGCAGCAACAGCGCCGCCAGCACCAACAAAATCAGCAGCAGGATGCCCACCACCTTGAGGATGAACAGCAGACAAGCGCCCACTGCGGAAAGAACCATGCCCATGGATCAGCCCTCACTTTCGGTCGGATCATCTGCCGGTGCATCGCTGTGCACCGGCGGCAGGTCTGCCAGACTGGACAGGCCGAACACACGCAAAAAGGTATCGGTGGTGCGGAAGCTGACCGGGCGACCCGGCAGATCCAGACGTCCGGCTTCCTCGATGAGCCCCTTTTCCAGCAGACCGGACACGCTGGAGGAGGAATCCACACCGCGCACCTGCTCAATAAAGGCGCGGGACACCGGCTGATTATAGGCGATGACGGTCAAGGTCTCCATGGCCGCAGGGCCAAGCGGTACGGCGCGGCGGCTGTCCAGCACGCGGCGCACACAGTCTGCCCACTGGGACTTGGTAGCCAGCTGCCACCGGGTATTCAGATGCAACAGACACAGGCCGCTGTCCTCCCGCTGATAGCGGGTGTGCAGGGTCTCCAGTGCGGCATCCACGCTGGACTGGGGCAGCTGCACCGCCTGTGCCAGCTTATCGGCACCTATGGGGTCGCCGCAGGCAAAAAGCATAGCCTCCACGGCGGCAAGGGTTTGTTTCTGGTTCATGGGTTCTCCTTATTGCGTTCCGGGCGGGTGCGGCGCATGGTCAGCGCTCCCCGGTCGTCCAGCGCGATGCGTCCGCCGCGCACCAGTTCCAGCAGTGCCAGAAAGGTAGCTACGTTGGTGCTGC
>PPYE01357987.1_pt1 | contig 14814 bp, 7 predicted proteins | sample 1559881 | NCBI WGS metagenome assembly PPYE01 (sample SAMN08240022, study PRJNA423297) | Human gut metagenome, whole genome shotgun sequencing project. | reverse complement strand
CATGGATTATTTCTTTACCCTTATCCGATTCCATTCTTTACCTAAAAATTATTCATCCCCCAAATTTCCGTGAAGAGCCCTTTTTTTTCATTCCTCTGCTTTTAATCCCCTTTCTTTCCTCTCATCCATAAATCTAATCCTATAAATAATATAAATGGTGTATAATGAGTAATAGAGACGATTGCCGATGAAGACGTAAGGCTTCCTTTCCTGTGCCGGGAAGTGCGGGAAGGGAACCGGGCTCTGGGGAAGAGGACCTGTCTTTTGACGGCGGTTTATCTGTAGAATATTATTTCCAGTAATTCGAGGGAAGGAGACTTATATGAAAAAGAATTACAAACTTTTGGCGACCCTTGTATTGTCCGGTCTGGCGGGGGCCGCTTTTGGCGTGCTTCCAGCAGAGGCTGCCGTGACGGTCGGACCTGTGGACGGCACAGAGAAGCCTTTGACAAATACGGAGTTTACAAGTCTGTACGGAAATACGTACACGGGTTCTACCAGCGGCAATACCGTTTCCATCAGCGGAGAAGGGACTGTCACCCTTAATACATTAGCCGGCGCTTATACGTTAGAGAGCGGAGATGCATCGAACAACAAGCTTTCCGTAACGGATGGAGCATCTGTCAGCTTTAGCAATGCCACGGACAATTGGATCGCAGGCGGCAGGTCTATGAAGGGCGCTGCCTCGGGCAACCAGGTCACGCTGTCAGGGGTTTCTCTGAATTTGCCTGACGCCACCCCAAGCAGCTTGAAAATTGCAGGCGGGGAAACCGAGTCCGGCAATGCTGATGGCAATACGGTCACACTGGATACGATCACTTCCTCTGGCATCGTCTACGGCGGCCGTGTAGGGAATGGCAATAACGTTGTTGCAACTGTGAATATGAGCGTTCTGCCTGTCTCTGCAGAGGAAAGCACGGAAACGGATACCAGTACAGAAGCAGATCCCATATCCACCAGTGCCAGCAGCAACTCGGTAACGATTACGGGCAGCCAGGTCGAGGGTGTGTACGGCGGCTATATGCAATACTATCGCGATACTTCTGCTGAGGCTGATGCTGTTGCCGGGGTCAATCATAATACGGTCACGTTAACGAATAGTACTGCCCAGAGTTCGTATATCTACGGCGGCTATATGCAATACTATGGCGATACTTCTGCTGAGGCTGATGCTGTTGCCGGGGTCAATCATAATACGGTCACGTTAACGAATACGTCCGCTTCCGGTACCAGTGTCTATGGCGGCTATGTGTTGAGCTCTGGTAGTGCACCGGCCCTTAATGCCAGCAGCAATACCGTGGAGATTTCCAATACTGCGGAGAAGGAGTATGGCGTCTCTACTGTTACGGGCGGTTATACGGGGTACGGCGATGCCAATGACAATACGGTGAAAATCACGGGGACAAAGGTTACAGACGATGATGAAATCTACCTGACCTCTGTGAGCAGCGATATTACCGGCGGGGAAACCGAGTCCGGCAATGCTGATGGCAATACGGTCACACTGGATACGATCGCTTCCTCTGGCATCGTCTACGGCGGCCGTGCAGGGAATGGCAATAACGTTGCTGAAGCTGTGCTTATGAGCGTTCTGGCTGTCTCTACAGAGGAAAGCACGGGAACGGATACCAGTACAGAAGCAGATCCCATATCCACCAGTGCCAGCAGCAACTCGGTAACGATTACGGGCAGCCAGGTCAAGGGTGTGTACGGCGGCGTGGGCCAGATCGGCTCGGCCAAGGGAAATATCGTCACCATTACGGACAGCAGCGTGGAAATGGAAGCAGTCGGCGGAGAGACGGGTTACATGGTGGGCTGGATTACGCAGCCCGGGCAGCTGAAAGATGCTGAAAACAACCAGGTCATTGTCAATGGATCAAGCACCATCGGCACCGTCGTCGGCGGCGAAGCGGCAGCAGCGAATACTTTTGATGAAAAAAATGGCGAAGTGCAGACAAGCGGCAAATCTTCCGGCAACACCGTCACCATCAATGACGGCACTGTAAAGAACAGCGTCCTTGGCGGCCACTCGGCCATGTCAGATGCCATAGGAAATACCGTCAACATCGCAGGCGGCATTATCGGCACGGAATCATCAGGCACTGGTGAAGCCGATGACAACGCCATCGCCGGCGGTTTTGCCGAAGAAGGACAGGCGAACAATAACACCGTCAACATCACAGGCGGCACCCTGGGCGCCATGATGAGCCTCTACGGCGGTTACAGCGAAAAAGGAAGCAGCGGCAACACGCTGAACCTTCATACGAAAGGAAATACCGTGAAGAATCTCGGCTATTTCCAGAACCTGAACTTCTACGTCCCGGAAGGAACAGCGGCAGGAGAAACGATGGTGACCGTCACAGGAAACGCCGACGTTTCCAAAGCAGTCATCCAGGCGGGAATTGAGAAAACGACGAAACTCGCGCCCGGACAGGCCATCAACCTCATCTATGATGCAGGCGGCATCAAGACAGACGGCACATCATACAGCATGATGAGCGGCAAAGACATCGTCAGCGACGCCGGCTTCGTCGACCGCAAGGCAGCCGTCAAAAAACAGGACGACAACACCATCGTCGTCTATGTCCCGAAAGACGAAAAAGGCACCATCCATCCGGACACCAAGATCATTCCGGAAGACCGTGAGAACGGGATCAATACCATCAAGAACGCAGGCGATCTCGTTTCCAATGCAGCAGAAGGCGCATGGAAAGAAGACCATGACGTCGATGCGAAATTCGTGCCCTATGCCATCGTAGGCGGCTACGACCTCCACTACAACACGGGCTCTTACATCGACAGCAATGGCATGGCCGCCAACGTCGGCCTCATCCGGAGAATCCGCCGCGATGGAGCCATCGACACCGTCATGCCGTTCCTCGAATACGGCAGGAGCAACTACGCCAGCTTCCTTGACGACGGAGCCAGAGGCGACGGCCGCCAGCACTACACCGGCGGAGGCGTCCTCCTGAGACGCGACCTCGATGACGGCAAGTACTACGAAGGCGCTATCAGAGCCGGCCGCCTCAAAGGCGACTTCCACGGTATCATCGACAGCACCGCCCTCCGCTACGACAGCAGCGCGCCGTACGTCGCAGCCCAGGCAGGCGCAGGCAAAATCTACGCCAAAGACAGAGACACCTATGACCTCTACGGCAAATTCTTCTGGACTCACCTCGGAAGCGATACCGCCACCATCAGAAACAGCCGCGGCGAAGCGAAGTACGAATTCGACGACATCAACTCCTACCGGACAAGACTGGGCATGAGATGGACCAGAAACTTCGACAAAGTCCGCTCCCTCTACGCAGGCATCGGCTGGGACTATGAATTTGACAGCAAAGCAAGAGCTTTCTATGATGCCTACAGAACCGACACCCCGACTGTCAAAGGATCCAGCGAATTCCTCGAACTCGGCTGGAAGAGCAAAGTCACCAGCGACCACCCCTGGGGCGTAGACCTCAAAGCCACAGGCTGGACCGGAAAGCAGGAAGGCGGCACACTCTTCGCGACAGTTAGCAGAAGCTTTTAAATGAATTAACGCGTTTTACGAAAAAGGACCCGTTCTATGTGAATGAGTCCTTTTTCCGTGTCTGCTTTCTCGAGCAAAGCGAGGCTTAGCTGTCCCCGTTAGGGGAAAGTGGCGCGCATGCGCTGAAAGGGGTTCATCTCCCCGGACATAGTCCGGTTGTCTGGTTTTATCTTCTTCCGCTCAAATCTATCTTTCCGGAATTTATAACAAAACTATAAATAACTACACAAAAATGTTGTAAAATATAAATAATAACGGAATTATATAATTCCATTCTTTATATAAAAAATAAGAAGAAGTATCCGGCGTATGAGAGGGATGCTTTAAGGAAAGGAGGCGCGGTTCCGCAAGGGTGCTGCTGCGGCAGGATCCACTCAGAAGATTCTGGGAGAGCGAGTTTGCGGATGGTGGTGGAAGGCCATCCCCGCTTGCGGTTTATAAAAGGGGAGGAATATTAATGAAACAAGAACGCCGTAAAATTATGACGGCATTGATCATGTCCAGTCTCCTGAGTCTGGGCTTTTGTGGTGCGCCGGCTTATGCCGCGGTCACTGCAGAATCCAGCTCCGGGACGGTGACCGGGAATGAAGATACCGGGACGGTCAATGGAAACACATTAAACATCGTATCAGGAACCACTGTGGGAAGCGCGGTGGCTGGAAGTACGATAACAACAGTAGAATCAGGTATGACAGACAGCATTTCCACAGACAGCGTATCAGGGAATACGATTGCCGTTACAGGCGGAACAGTCAATTCTCTGGCTGCGGGCGGACTGTCGCTTAATGGGTCAGTAACCGGGAACAGCGCATCCATGGGAAATTCGGATACAGTGCAGTCCTCTGCCGCTGTCATTGCTGGCGGTATTTCCGGCGCCGGTGATGCCAATAGGAATACGCTTTCATTCAGTGGTGGCAGCGTATCAGAATTAGCCGTCGGCGGCTTTTCTGACTATGGCGGGGCCTCGGACAACAGTGTCACGATGAGTGGAGGTTCCGTCTACAAACTGGCAGGCGGCGCTTCTGTGGGAGGTGTTGCTTCCCTTGGTCAAACCTTGATTAATGATTTTAGCTCCTTAGGTTCCGGATTGAGTTACAAAGGAACCACCGGCGGATCTACAGAAAATAATAGGGTAACCATGAGCGGCGGATCGGCGACGTACGTCTGGGGTGCCTATAACTGGAATCTCACAGGAACAGAAGGAAATGTAGACGTCATCGGCAACCAGGTGACAATCAGCGATACAGCCGTGGTCAATGGGACAGGTTGTTGGAGGTGAAGCAGATGCAGGCAGTGCGGACAACAATGCGGTCATTATTAAAGGAGGCATCATTAATGGTGCTGCCTCTGGCAGTGGACCCAAAGGTATGTCTGTCATTGGTGCCAACACGAACGTGTCCGGCAGCGGTGGCGCGAATACAAATAACAGTGTAACGATTTCCGGCGGCACGTTCGGGGAAACCGCGGTAGCAGCTGGCAACCGTATTATCGGGGCGTATTCCCAGAGCAGCGATGAAAATATTTCCGGTAACAGAGTGAAGATTTCCGGCGGTACTTTCGGCCAGGAGCAAGGCAGCGCTAACTTCGTCTATGGCGCTTACGATCTGGGGCATGGCAGTACGATTTCGAAGAACTCCGTTGCTATTTCCGGCGGCACGTTGGATGCGCAGGGAGGCTATGACATTCTGATCGGCGCTTATATAGATGTAGATGGTACGAGTGATACGGCTTCAGAAAACAGTGTCAGCCTGACAGGCGGTTCTATCGGTGCTTCCGGCAGTGCTGATACTTTGCAGATCAAAGGCGCACAAATCAATGAAAACGGCACTGCCAGCGGCAACAGCGTAGAAATTAATGGAGCTGACATTGGTTCAACATCGGCCCAAGGCATCGAAGTGGAGGGCGGTATCGTAAAGACCGGTGCAGCTTCGGAGAATAAAGTGACGATTTCGTCGGGAACGTTGAATACATCATCGGCAGCAGCGTTGCAGCTCTTTGGTGGTTTTGTGCAAAGTTCCGGCGACGTGACAGGCAATGATATCAACGTTACCGGCGGCACCATCGGCAAAGACAGCGGTGCACCCTATCTGTATGGTGGTTATACCGCTTCAGGTAATGCTGCAGAAAATAAGGTCGAAGTATCAGGAGCCGCCCTGAATCCTAATGCAGTCTTTGTCGGCGCCTTTACCGGATCTGGCGATGCGTCCGGCAATACAGTATCCCTTACTGGGCAGACGGGCGGTTATGCCAGCGCAGGACAGGCCGCAAGTGGATCTGTATCAGGAAATACAGCTGCATTGGATGGCAGCACAGCGACACTCGTCTATAACGGACGTATCCAGACGGCAGGCACATCTTCAGGCAATAAGGTTACGCTTTCGAATAACAGTGCTGCTGGCGCCGCTTATGGTGGATATTCGCCCAGCGGTGACGTGAGCGAAAATACGGTCGATGTAGAAAGCGGCAGTTTTGCCAATAATGCCATTGGCGGATGGACAAATTCTGGAAATGCCACGGGGAATAAATCTATAGTCAATGATTCAAAAATCGGTTCTGATACATCAACTGCCTATGTCTTTGGCGGCTATTCGGCTTCCGGGGAAGCATCAGGCAGCAAAGTGACGGTCACGAACAGCATGCTTGGAAGCAAGACAGAAGTCTACGGCGGTTATGGCACGACAGGAAGCTCGGGCAGCAGCGTCACTTTCACGGGCAGTACGGGCGGATCGTTAATCACTGGCGGCTATACCGGAAGTGGCAGCGCCAGCAAAAATACACTCGGTGTCCAGGACAGCACAGTAAATGGAAGTATCACTGGCGGACAGACTGGTACAGGCGATGCTGCAAGTAATACAGTGAACATGAGCGGTACAAATACAACGGGAAGTGTTTACGGCGGTCATGTAACGACATCTGGTAATGCCACGGGAAATACAGTCAATTTTACAGAAGGAAGCAGTAATACATCCTTGATTTATGGCGGTTATACCTCCAAAGGCATGGCCAAAGATAATCACGTCAATATTTCCGGAACGTCGCTGAATAAACTCAAGCTTATTTACGGTGGCTATTCCAATGCGGCCGGAACTGGGGAAGATGCCGGAGCAGCCTTGAACAATACAGTATCAATTACAGACAGTGAAGAGGCAGACGGCTCTATCGCCTTGGTAAATTATACTTATCCACGCATATATGGCGGTTTCTCGAAGGCTGGCGACGCATCGGGAAATGAAGTGCTGTTCGACATGGAAGATGGGAATGTTTACCAAATATTCGGGGGCAGTACACAGTCAGCGTCAGCCAGTGCCAACAGCAATACTGTTACCATCAAATCTGGTACGATAACGGGTTTAGTGTTTGCTGGCCGTAATACAGCTGGCGGGCAGGCCAATGATAATCACCTGTATGTTCAGGGCGGTAGTCTGGAAGTCAATTCCCATATTGTGAGCGGCTATGGGACAACGGCAGGTAATAACACGTTAGAAATTTCCGGCGGCAGCTTGGGCTCTACGAAGGCTAACTATACCCTGAATATTGCTGCCGGTGAAAGTTATAAGCCCGGCGGTGTAACGGAAGGCAACCAGTTATCCATTACCGGCGGCAAGATCGGAATGGGCGAAAACGCAAAAATACATATTTTTGGTGGATATAATCATAGGGATTATGCCAACAAGCTTGCAGCCTCGGCATCGGATAATCATATCAGCATGGAAAATGGTACAATCGATTCCCACGGTGGCTCCGTATCCATGATTGCCGGCGATATGGAAAATGCAGGATCCGGCAGCAGTACTATGACAAACAATACCATCACCATTTCCGGAGGTTCCATCAATGCTGCAGAGGATGGCAGTACCGGAGGAGATATCAATATAGCAGGTGCTTATTCAGATAGTTCCGGGGCGTCCTCAAATGAAGTCAATATTTCCCGCGGCACAATCGGTACAGCCAGCGGCGTGATCTCCATTTCCGGGGCCGCTGCCTACCCGGGAGATGCATCTGGAAACAGTGTCACCATCACGGGCGGCACCATTGGCAGCACGGATGGCGTCGATCCTGAGAACCCTTCCAGTATCGTGGGCGCTTTATCCGTACCTGGCAAAGCAACGGATAATCATGTGTCCATTTCGGGCGCAAACCTGATAGGAGCTATAGAGATCTATGGCGGAGAGAGCGGCGCAGGCAGTACGGGCAACAGCGTCACCCTCGCAGGCGATGCATCAGGAAACATTTATGGCGGCCTCACAATGGGAAGCGGTGCAGCTTCAGGAAATACCATCAATCTGGAGAGCGGCCATATCAGCAGTTCACAAATTATTGCCGGTTATACGGTTAGCGGCGAAGCATCGGACAATACAGTCAATATTACCGGCGGCGTGCTGAATGGCACCGCGGCTCTCTATGGCGGCTATGGCACGTCAAGTACAGGAAATACGCTCAATGTCTATTCGAAAGGAAATACCGTCGGCGAACTGGGATATTTCCAGAAGATTTATATCGCACCTGAGGCAGAACTCACCATCGGTTCAGCAGACGCAGAGGGAGCAGAAAACACAGGCAGTTTTGCTGTCGAAAATGGCACGACTGTTGATGCAGAAGGCGCTCTGACGATTGCCGGAGATCTCTCTTCCGATGCATTGACTGTCACGGCAGGAAATGCTGCTATCGGCGGCACGGTTTCCTCCACGAATGGATCGACCGTTTCCTTAGGCGGCAATGATCTCGCTCTGACGACGGCCAATGTGGACAACACCAGTACTCTGACTCTGACGAGCGGCAAGCTGACGGCAGAAAAACTCTCCGATTCTATCACGGGCGGCGGCAAGCTTACTCTGGATGGTACGGCTACACTTGCTACGACAGCAGGCCAGGTATTTACCGATGGGGATACCACAGAAACGACAGCCGGGGACAACGGTCTGACCGAGACCACGGCGGATTCCGTCAATTTCAAGGCGGGCACGCTCTCCCTCTCGGATGATTACAGCTATACATACCTTACAAATATCCAGAAGACCATGGATGCGCTGGAAGATTCCACGACCAGTATCGTCATGACGGGCAACCTCGTGGATACCACGGGCATCAGCAACACGCTCACGACAGAAGGCAGCAACATTTCCATTGGCGCTCCTTCCTCGGAAGACAACACGACATCGCTGGACCGCGGATTCAATGTCGCCGCCCTTGATATGGGCGGTGCGGATACGGTATCCGTAGCCGGCGGTCAGAATCTGACACTGGGCGACAGTGAAACGACGGATGTCATTACAACCGACAGCGGCACGGCTTCAGTTAATCTGGCGGAAGGGTCTACCTTTACGATTGGCAACAGCGCTGTTGCAGAAAATCAGACACTGAACGTCGCTGCTGATGTGACTGCGGAAAACAGTACTATCGCAGCGAATGGACAGACGACTGTCACGGGTGATGTCGCTTTGACCGACTCTGCCCTCACATCCCAGACCGGTACGCTGACTCTGGAGCAGAACCTGACGACAAGCGGAACATCCGTCGTCACTGGTGATGTTACTGTCGCCAAAGCCATCACCGGTGATTCCAGCATCATACTGAAACTGGGAAATGAAGAGGAATCTGTTAATCTCAGCGCAAGAAGCATCAACCTGAATGGCGGTACGCTCTACCTCGATCCGGTCTGGATAGGCGGGACGCAAGAGGACGGCGCAGAAGCCGCTGCTGGTTCTATTTCCGGATCCAAAGTCGTCATAGGAAACAACTCTACGCTGACGGTTGGCTCCACCGACAAGACCCTTGCTGAAAAGGCATTTACGGACAGCGGACTTACCTGGAGTGACACGGATATCCTCTCTGCCCTTTATGTTGCAACGAGCGCCAGCCTCTCCGATGGCAGGGTTGTCATCGACAGTTCGGCCAATGCGGACAGTGCGGCAGCGATTGGCACATTCAAGATGGGAAAGAATTCCCTCCTGATGATTGACGGAAATAAAGTATCCGGAAGCCAGGCGGCAGCCATTACGGATGTAAGCACTACCGATATTTCCCCTTCCGCAAAGATTTACATTTCAAATGCCAAGGGCAATACCACATACAACATCCTCTCCGGCACGAACGACAAAGATGGAAACGGCCTCTTTGCAGAAGCCAGGGCAGCCGTAAACAGCAATGTCTTCTCGTACGGACATCTGCTTGAATTCGTTGGCGCTGAAGGAAATGGGGAAACACAGTTCTCCGTCACCGCTGAATCCCAGGACGCGCATGATGTATACGGCGATAAAGTCATTGCACCCAATACCATCAATGCTGCTATGGATAGCGGCGGTGCTGCATCTGCCTTTGCTCTCGCGGCTTCTGACGACAATTTGACCGAAGAAGCACAGGAAAGCGCATTTAACAGCACATCAGCCCTGACTGAACTTGCCGGCGTACAGCATGGACTCTATGCGGCAAACAACCTCTTCGACAGCTCTCTCACATCCCACCTGACCGGCCTTTACACAGAAGATCAGGATAAGGATCTCTGGGCTCATTTCATCCACTCCAAGGAAAATGTCCGCGGTCTCGGCCTGGCCAATATGGGCGCTTCCTATGATGCACAGTTCAATGGCGTTGTCGTCGGCAGTGACTTCTACAAGAAGGGAAATGCGACAGTCGGCGCAGCCCTGACGTACATGGATGGAAGCTTCTCTGGAAATACCGAAGCAGCGCACACCAAGAACGACGTCGACTACTACGGCCTTGCTCTCTATGGCAGAGTCGAACAGGGACCGATGACATACCTCGGCGACATCTCCTACCTCCATGGAAGCAACGACCTCAAGCAGCATAACAGCGGCAGCACCATCACTGGTTCCACTGACAGTGATGCATACAGCATCGGCGTCAGAGCCGAAAGAGGCATCGGCCTTGGCATGGGCACTCTGACCCCGTTCGCAGGCCTCCGCTACGCACACCTTGGCACGGATGCCTACACCGACAGTATCGGCGTCCGTCATGACAGCGATGATGCTAACGTCTGGATGTTCCCGCTCGGTCTCCGCTACAGCGCAGACATCAAGAACGGCATCTGGACCATCCGCCCGATGGCAGAAGCAGGCTACGTATGGACATTCGGCGACCGCGACGGCACTGACAAAGTAAGCTTGGGCGGTGCAAGCGACGCCTTCGGCTTCGACATCGCCGACGCAGGCAGCTGGTATGGCAGACTTGGCGTACAGGCAGCCAAAGGAAACTTCACCTACGGAGTCGCCTACCAGTACCAGCACGGCACCAGCGTACAGAGCAACACCTGGACCGCAGCCGTCAGATACCACTTCTGATAGGGAAATTATGTAGGAAATAGGGAAAACTCCACTCACCATTTTCTGATGAGTGGAGTTTTTGCGTGGGATAGGAGAGGAGGGCCGTAGGCCGGTCTTGACCTTGCTCCGGGAGGAGAAGGTGGGAAATTTTTGCTTTCTAAAATTTCTCGGATGAGTTGAATTTCCCAGCCTGCAAGGCGGCTGTATGGTTTTAAAACCACAAAACCAGCCTTCGGCTGAAGGAGATGAACCCCTTTCGTCGCCTGACGGCGCCACTTTCCCCTGACGGGGACAGCTAACCACACTTCTTTCCTAATATCCCTCAGCTCTCCTCCTATAGAAATCCGTCCATATTTATTACGAGAAAAATCATACTTAGTTTATTTTTGAATTTTTATTGTTGCAGGCGTTATCATAAGATTTTATTATAAAAGCTTCGCATATCAATTATTTTTATACCGGTCAATTTCGACGCGGTCTGGTTCGGCCAAATTTCTTCGCCCGGGACGCATTTATTTTTTAAAATGTGAAATTTTCCGATATATTGCTGAATAGCTTCCCTTTTGGGCCTTTGGCGATTTCCATCCTAACAAAATGAGTTTATAAACTCACCAAAAGATAGATATGAGGCATGCCTGCGTTTATAGTTTCGTGTGATTTGATTTTTAGAAAAACGTTTTCCATGGTACAATCAAGAAAAATCCGCTTTCTGGCGGGGAAGGATGTGGAGCATGGAAGGAATGAATGAGCGTTTGAAGGCTGCGGCAGCAAAGCTTCTCTTGACGGAGGATTGTTTTTACTTGTATGACGAAGCAGGGATCCGGTCCCGCGCTAGGGCTCTTACGAGGTCTTTTCCTTCGGCGAAAATCCTGTATTCTCTGAAGGCGAATCCTTTCCTTCCTGTGGCACGTGTGATGAAAGAAGAAGGTTTCGGCGCGGATGCGGCAAGCGCAGCCGAGGTGCGCCTGGCAGTTTCTCTTGGGATGATGAAAGAGGAGATCCAGTACTCGGCGCCGGGAAAGCGTGCAAAGGACATCCGGGAGACGCTGGAGCTCGCGACGCTTGTCGCTGACAGCGCGGGCGAGATTGCGCGGATCGAAGAAGCGGCTAAGGAAAAGGGGATCCATGTTTCGATCGGCCTCCGCATTCATCCTTCCTTCGGTTTTGCAGGAGGCAGGGGCGAGCCGTCGAAGTTCGGAATCGATGAGGAAGAGGCGATTACTCTCTTGAATGACTGGCATTTTCCCCATTTGTCCCCGGCGGGCATCCACGTCCATCTGAAGAGCCAGGAGCTCTCCGAAGAAGCACTGGCGCTCTATTATGAGAACGTCCTTCTCATGGCGGAACGTCTTGGACGGACGGAGGCGATGGAGCTTTCGTTCGTGAACCTGGGCTCGGGGATCGGGATTCCGATGGATCCGGAGGACGAGGAAATGGACCTGGCGCTTCTTGAGAAAGCCTTCGCTGCGCTTGCCGGGCCCTTCCATGACCGTTTCCCGAAGGCGCGCCTGTTCCTTGAGAGCGGCCGGTATGCGCCCGGGCCTTCGGGTTTCTATGTGACGAAGGCGCTCGACAGGAAGGTGTCGGAGGGGAAAGTCTTCCTCATCACGGCGGGTACGATGCATGGTTTCCTTCGCCCGGCACTGGCGCGTCTTGTCGAAAAGTACGATGAGACCGGCCATCCGGCACTCTGCGAGCCGCTTTTCTCGGGCGCGCGGGCATTTCCCATTTCCACTTTGAGGGAAGGAAATCCGGAGACGGTCACGATCACGGGCAACCTCTGCACGGCGGCGGACATCATCGCAGAAGACATCACGCTCCCGCGCCTTGCCGAAGGGGACGGCATCGTCATCGGCAATGCGGGCGCGTATGCGGCGACGCTTTCGCCCTTTGCCTTCTCCTCACTGGAGCGGCCGAAGGAATTTCTTCTGAAGGAAACGGGAGACCTAGAGGGAGTATAAATTTCTTGAATGGAAGGGCGGAGAAATCCGCTCTTTTTCAATGGCCAGACAGGCCTTTTCGTGCCAAATCTTCTTTTATGGCGGACTTTTTACGGTATATAATAAAGAAAAAATTTCCCATGGTAAACGTCCCCGATGGAGACCGGCAGGCTTTTCGCCGGGAGGGGAGCGGGAGGGATGAAAATGAGCGAAGATGAACAGATAGAAATCAAGGTGAGAGAGCCGGATTTCCGGGAAATGATTTATCGTACTTGTTTCATGACGATCAATGGCGCTGTCTTCTCTGCGCTGATGGAAGCGGGCCTGCGGGGGCTCTTTCCGGGCGAAGATGAGAATGGCGTCATCGTTTACGGCTACATCGACCCGGTGAAGGGCATCTGTTTTGAAATTCTGGGCGGAGGGCGCGAGCAGAACGGCATGGTCTCCGTCCTTTCCGCGCTGCAGGAAACGTCGGCTTCCGTGACGAAGGAAAGCGTCAATGACTGCCGGATCATCCCCTTTGCCGGAGAAAAGATTCCTGCCTTCCAGAAGAAAATGGAAACGATCCGCGCCATGTACGCCTGCCCGCGGGACCTCGCGAAGGTCCGTGAAATGGACATCATCGACGAATGGCGCCATGCGGACATTCCCGACCGCGTCCTCGTCTACCTCATGAGAGACGGCGAGCTGCCCGAACCCTGCTGGGTTCTGACGACAGGCCTGAACGGCCGCAAGATCAAAGGCCGCCTTCTTCGCGACCCCAGAGGCGACTTCGGCGTCCGCGGCGGCGATGATATTGAATTTTCCATCCATAGGGAGGACGGAGACGTCATCTGTGTGGCACAGTTTTAGGAGGAAACATGAAGAAAAGAAAAATCGGAAATCTGACCGTCTCGGAAATAGGGATGGGGTGCATGGGATTCTCCCACGGCTATGGGAAAGTGCCGGAAACATCGTACAGCATCGCTGCCATCCGCGCAGCACATGACTACGGCTGTACCTTCTTCGATACCGCTGAAACGTACGGCAGGGAACAGTTCTACCGGGGCCACAACGAAGAAATCGTCGGCCGCGCTGTCGAAGGATTCAGGAAGGACATCGTCCTTGCGACGAAGCTCCATATTTCCACAGAGGAATACGATCCAGAAGGGGACATCTACAACGTCCTTCTCCGCCACCTGACCGCATCCATGAGACGCCTCCGCACCGATTACGTCGACCTCTACTATCTACATCGCTTCAACGAAGCCATTCCGATCGAGAAAATCGCAGAAAGCATGGGCCGTCTGATCAGGGAAGGAAAAATCCGCGGCTGGGGCCTCTCCCAGGTCGATGTTTCCATCCTTTCCAAAGCCCATGAAATCACGCCCGTCACCGCCGTGCAGAACCTGTACTCCATGGTCGAAAGAGACTGCGAAAAGGAAATCTTCCCGTACTGCATCGAGCATCACATCGGCGTCGTGCCCTTCTCGCCCCTCGCCAGCGGCCTCCTCTCCGGCAAAGTCACCGCCGAAACCAAATTCGGCACTGACGACGTCAGAAAATTCGTCCCGCAGCTCTCCAAAGAAAACCTCGAAGGCAACCGCCCGATCGTAGAACTCCTCGAAGAATTCGCCAAAGTGAAAAAAGCCACGCCCGCGCAGATTTCCCTCGCATGGATGCTCTATAAATACCCCAACGTCGTCCCGATCCCGGGATCCAAGAACAAAGAAAGAATCCTCGAAAACCTCAAAGCCTCCGAAGTCACCCTCACCAAGACCGAATTCGCCCGCCTTGAAGAAGCCCTTGGCACCATGGAAATCCACGGCCACAGAGGCATCAACGAATCCCAGCAGCACTCCTTCTCCAGCCACTGGATGAAGAAATAGGGGCTTGATCTCGCTGCGTTCGAGGAACCTTTTATAAAAACCAATGAATACTGCACCCCTTTCTCCGGCAACTTTAGAAAATGCATTTTATAAAAAACCATAAAACCAGCCTAGAGGCTGAAGAAATGCAACTCATCCGCCCGACATCAGAATTTAAGGTCGGGCACCTTCCCTTCCAGGGCAAGGTCAAAGGC
>PPYE01275775.1_pt1 | contig 14814 bp, 12 predicted proteins | sample 1559881 | NCBI WGS metagenome assembly PPYE01 (sample SAMN08240022, study PRJNA423297) | Human gut metagenome, whole genome shotgun sequencing project. | reverse complement strand
TTCTGTCCGTTCCAGTTCTCCATCTATTGCACAATCCAGCATTTGCTGCAGCCGGTTCAAAAGCTTTTTTTCTTTCTGATAAAAAAAACTGTACCAAAAAACTCCGCTCAGGACAAATATAACTACAATCAACATAATTGTTTCTATCATCCATTCACCGCCCATGTATAACCAATTCCATAAACCGTCTTGACATATTCAGGCTTCTGCGTATCATCTTCTAATTTATCTCTGAGCAAAACGTCTCCAGATGAGGGAGGATATCGCATCCAGGAACGGGATCTCCCTGCGGAGCCTGTACCGTTATGAAGCTGCTTTCAAAAAACAGGGATTTTCGGACTGAAACCGGCAGAGCGTCCGAAACAGCATTCCGCAAAGCTGCCAGATAACTTTAAGGAAATCCTGGAACAGGCGGTCCAGCTGAAAAGGGAAGTCCCGACACGGTCTGTAAACCAGATCATTTACATCCTGGAACTGGAAGGCTGGGCACCTGCGGGGACACTGAAACGCTCCACCATACAGAGGCATCTCTATAATGCCGGATTCGGTCAAAAACAGATGCAGATGTACCGGGATGCCCGGAACAGTTCATCCAAACGTTTCTGTAAGCCACACCGGATGATGCTGATACAGGGGGATATCAAATATGGGATCAAACTCCCCATACGTTACTGATTATTCTCGAACGGTCGCCTAATATTTATAACGAAGGAAGCTATTTATTAAAAACAGCTTCCTTCGTGTTACTCTTCTTTGAGTCCTTGAATTTTAGCAGACATTTTTGCGGCCTCAGCACTTCCTATTCCTATAGGTTCATCCGAATATACTCTTTGGTAACTCACTGACTCTCCCACTAACAGAGAATAATCTCTTTTAGCTGCCTGAATAATTTTTCTTGCTTTCTTACAAAAATCGACATTAGACAAATATAAATGTTCAAAATATTCGTACGAAGCAAACTTATGATGTACAATTATTACCGGATTCAAAGGCAATTCAGCCTTTCCGTTATTTACTAATTCCATTTCCGAAACTAATAATGACTCTGGTACGTGATTTAACCAATTTCGCATTTTGTTAAATTCAGACAAAAGATCTGTTATTTCCTCGCTATGAGGTAGTATTTGAATATCTGTCATTCCCTTTTTAATTCTTTTTTGTATCAAGTTTCTATATTTAAAATATGATATAGAAGATGTCTGGGCATCACCTAATAAATTCAAAATATACTCCATGACATTATATGTTTTATGACATATATCTTGATATATCTCTATTGGAATTAAATCTCCTTTTTTGAATTTTTTCAATTCACATTCCGCCTGTAAATTGTATATCTTAAATGTATCCATACAAATTTCACAAGATGAAATAATTTTGTATAAATATATGATACAACTTTTTTTATCTTTCAAAGGAAATTGCTTTTTTTCTCTATTGTTTGCCATTATCAAATCACCTCTTAACATGTATTCTATATTAAGTCTATCACAATGTCATTTAGATAAACATTTATCTGATGAAAACAGTATATCATAGGTGGCAAATTTTTGAAATCACTGTTTAGTTAAGAAATATTTGGCTCAATGGGTTGATTTTTGAATCTGATGACCGCTTGTGGCGATTTCGAAAAAATATTTAAGTATGCCAAAAAGACAGATTGCAAATCTGCCTAAAATGGAAGTATAATGATATTGAGATTTAAGCCGCTCGATACATGAAATCCCTATTTCTCTTTGGACGGAGGTGGATAGGATATTTACGGTTAGCTTACAAGAGCTTCTCCATTCCTGCTTTTCTTTTCTCTTACAGATGATCAGTAAGCCGTTCTCCATAAAGGACAATCAGCTGATTTAATACCTGATCCCAGTTCCGGTACCTCTGTGTCCACTTTTTGACTACGTTTTCACTGGCAAGATACAGCATCTTTTCCAATGCAGAATCGCTTGGGAATACACTTTTCGTTTTCGTGACTTTCCGATACTGGCGGTTTAATCCTTCTATAATATTTGAAAACTGGAAAAAGGATCTTACATCTTCCCAATTATTTTCCCAGTTGCTAATCGCATACGGATATTTCTTCCCCCATTTCTCTTTCATGTTCTCCAGCTCTGTTAAAGCGGCTGTTTCACTCGGAGCATTATATACTTCTTTGAAATCCGAGGAAAACTTTTTCAGATCATTATAATTCACATATTTGAAAGAATTGCGGAGCATATGAATGACACATCTTTGGATCTCTGCCTGCGGATAGACTGCCTGAATGGCTTCTTTAAAACCTGTAAGACCATCTACGCAAAAGAAAAGAACATCTTTTACTCCACGGTTCTTAAGATCGTTGAGCATTCCAAGCCAGAACTTGCTGGTTTCATTGGCACCTACTGTAATGCTGAGGATATCTTTGTATCCTTCCACTGCAACGCCAAGAACAACATAAGCAGCACGGCTGAGGATCCTGCCGTCCTCCCGGACTTTGTAATGAATACAGTCCATAAAGACAAACGGATAAACCGGATTCAGAGGGCGGGACTGCCATTCCTTAACCTGAGGAAGGATCTTGTCTGTTATCTTGCTGACCATTTCAGCTGACAATTCAATTCCATAAAGATCCTGAAGCTGATCGTGAATGTCACGTGTACTCATACCACGGGCATACAAAGAGATCACCTTCTCTTCAATCCCGGAAATATCTCTCTGGTATTTAGGGATAAGTTTTGGTTCAAACTCCCCATTACGGTCTCTGGGTATGTCGATTTGAAATTCGCCGTATTGACTTTTTAAGTTCTTTGTGGAATGTCCATTTCTTTTATTGTCTGTCTGTAGATTTCCCTTATGATTTTTCTCGTAACCAAGGGTTGCATCCAGTTCTGCCTCCATCAACTCCTGCAGGATATCTTTGAAACTGTCTTTCAGAAGCGTGTATACATCTGCAACGCTGTTAATGTTGTTTTCTGAGATGATCTGTCGAATTTGTTCCTTTGCAACTGCCATAAAAATACTCCTTTTCGATAAGAATTGTCATATCTGAATTCTTACCAAAAAGGAGCCATTTTTTACCAAAAACACAAACTATTTTACACTACCTATACAAGCAATCCGTGAAGCTCTATCTGGGAACCCTGATATCATTTTCAACTAAGTGGGTTCTGAACAGTTACGTATAATCCAATAAATGATACCGCCTGTATAGCCTGTGTGTTTCGTCTGCAAACAGCACATCGTACTTTCCGTGCGCCACAACCTCTTTCGGTGTAGCCACCATATCACTTGAAAGACCATCAATGGAATCAAAGATTCTTTTCATAACAGAATGCAATTCCCGCATAGGAACAACAAAGCCTATGTCCTTAATGCCCGAAAGTTTTTACAAGATGTCTTATAGCTTCCGCGTTCTCATTATTGTCGATGTAGTCGAGTGCATTCTTATTTCTGTTCAAATCTGTAAGGAGTTTTACAAGATATACAGCAAGAATTGTCTTTCCAGTTCCTGCTCCGCCGCGAACTTCTATAAGCGACTTTTGAGAAGCATTATTAATCTCTCCAAGTCTTTTCAATATGTCATATGCCGTCCTTTGCTGTTCCTCATTCAATGTCTTGTATGGAGAATACTTAAACAATTCGAAATTTTCGATTTCCGCTATGCTTCTCTTCACTATTTGGAGAGAAACCAGTTCCTTCCAGACATCCCGGAAATCATCTTCGTATGCCTCCTCCCTATAAAAATAGTCGTGGTCAACAACGCCTGCGTTGCCGTTAATCAGCTTCTTTGATTCCTCGGCACTCATGTATTTGATTAAAAAAGACTCGAGATCCAGTATGACAGATTTATTGTAAGTTTTGCTACTGATAAGGCAGATGTCGGTGAACTGCTTAAATTCGTCTTCCTGGAGGTGTTGTTCTGTCCTTCGCACTACATCAAGGGTCTCACCAACATACGCAGTATCAGTGTTGTAAATAATGTATACTGCCGGCCAGTTGATCCCATAATGCCATTCTTTAATTTTTGATAGTCCTTCTGCATTATATGAATAATTAACAATTGATGACATACACAGCTCCTATAACGATTTACATCTCATCGTCAATCTGCAACAGTTTAAGATCCAGCATTGTTTCCTCAATAACCTTTACACAACCCTTGACATCTTTTTTTATCTCATCTCCCCAGAATCTGATAACCGTCCAGCCTTCATATAGAAGCATCTTGTTGATTTCATTGTCCCGTTCAATATTTCTTGATATTTTTGAAATCCAATACTCCCCATTGCTGCTTTTTATCAATCTTGGACGAAGCTCATCCCAGTCTTTACCGTGAAAGAATTCTCCATCACAGAATATTGCTATTTTATATTTTGTCAGCACAATGTCTGGCTTTCCAGGCAGCTTTTTATAGTTCTTCCGATATCGGTATCCCTGTCTCCACAATTCCTTTCGGAGCAGCAATTCTATATCCGTATCTTTTGATTTGATATTGCGCATATTCTTTTTTCTCTGCGCCGGTGTAAGATTATCCATCTCAAACCTCCCAACAAAGATACCAGTCAGGATGTGCACTACTTAATCTTTATTATTTTCCACACATTTTTCCTGATTCTAAATGTATCTCCTTCTTTTAGCCCAATCAGAGCAGGCTTTGTTTGAAATTTGTTATTTTTGACTACAATAGGCATCTTGGCACCAGTCTTTACATTCTCTGCAATAATACTGCTGTCAATTTTTACCACTTTCTGCGTCTCACTGCCATTTTCTGTGTTCCCGGAAGATTCATTATCAATCCCTTCGCTGTCTCCAGCTTCTACCTCATCATCAGTACTTCCAGTATTCTCTGCAAGCACTTCTGCTATAACACTCTGGGAAAGCTCATAAGCTGATTCAATATTAAGTGAGTCAAATACAACAATGCCCCCGGCCTGATTAAGTTTTACAAAAAATCTACGGATTTCCTGACGTTTTAATTCGCCGTGCTCCTTCAATGCTTTCAATGCTCCGATAAGCAGAGCTTTGTTTCTTGCAAGAGCGTGTTCTGTAGAAACGGTAAAAATATCCTGCTTGCTTAAAAAATACTCCGTCATCTCATAAGGATTGGCAGCATTAGTCTCATCATATGTAAGATACGCCGCCCAATACAGCCTTGCTATTCCCTGACGTACAAACGCTTTTCCTTTAGATGCTTTAAAGAAATATCTTGAGCCTATTCTTGCAACCAGTTTATCAGAACCGGTATCTTCATCATCTTCTTCAGATTCAATGTTTATTGCCCATCTCGTTCTCATATACTCCCAATAGGTACAATGTGCGAGATAAGCCCATAATCTGAGATCACTGGCCTGGATAGGATTTATGCTTCCTTTAAAAGCCTCATATATCCTCTTTGAGTTTTCAAAATCAGTACTCGAATCACCTACAATCAAATCCACATCCGGAACTGCTATTCCTGTATTGAATGAATAATTTCCTATTCCCTTTTCTTCGAAATAGTCATCTACCCATCTTTCGTTAGAATTATACTTGGACACGTTATTTGCTATATCTGCAGTAAGAGTATCCAATGCACTATTTTTCATGAAATTTATAATCATAGCTGGTCTCCTTTACTGCTTCACCGCTTTATCTATTACATCCAACGCCTGCGTAGAATTATCATTCAAAAGCATTTGTGCTGTCTTAATCGGATCGTTAAGCATCTTTCTATATTCGCTGTCAACATCCTTAGCCTTCGTCTGAATCATCACCTTAAGAGTTTTATACCACGACCACCGCTCCAAGGTGCCCTCTCTGCCCGAAAAGGTATCTTTTGCAATCTCCTCAATGCCCATCGCTATGGCAGGAACCACATATATGGCGTTAAGTACCGGTACTTTCCAGCTCTCATACATTCCCATACGGTTGTATTTTTCATTCTGCTGCTTGGGAAGATGAATTCTAATAGTGTCAAATTCATACTCACAGTACATTACAGGTGTCTGATCATCGTTAATAAAATGCACAATAGGATCACCTTTCTTTATAATGTCATCCTTATATATGGCATCAAACTTCTGACGTTCACCAATTGCGATAACCTCACCGGAATTTATAGCAAAACTGATTCCCTCGTAATCCTCTGTAAAATCAGCATTTTGAAAATCATCTATTTTCTCAAGAGCAATAATGCAGGGACACATGTCCACACGTTCATGGATTGTATTTGATTCAAGCTTTATTTCCTGAATACTGCTTTCGCTTATTTCCATGCTTCTAAACCACGTAGAAACACATTGTATCTGCAAAGCATAGGCGGCTTTTTTTTCATCAATCAGCTGCTGAATTTCCGCATTGGAAACACTATATTCAACCTTTATCTGATATCCATCTTTAAGATTCTTTTTGGATAATTTGGCTTCAAACGTACTGTCCTTATAATCAACCTTTTCTTTCCTAAGAACCGGATATGGATAATTCATAGCACTATTTAGCATATGCACTCACCTCCAGCTGACATCTCCTGGCATTGTTAAGCTTTATTCTCAGAACCACTTTCTTGCTCTTATCAACATGAGGCAAAAGTATAAAGCCACGGCTCAATTCCAGCTTGGTCTCTCCATAAAAAGCACTATTCACATCCGCCTGACGCTTATCTTCATCATCTGCTCCAATACGAAGCCTTACATGAACATCATCAGCAGTTTTTTCAGGAATAAACGTAATACGGAATTCCCCTTTTGTATTGTCATACGGGGTTCGAACTCCCAATATTCTCAGGCCATGAAGTGTTGTTCTGCCCGTATCCTTCTTTCCAATTTCCTGTGACGAACCTGGAATAGTAGTATCTCCCCCAGGGAACGGATTAGGATTCGGTGTCGGTTCAGGGCCAGGAAACGGTCCTGGGAAAGGTCCGGGATAAGGCGGATGAGGTGGATTTGGAGTCGGTTCACTTCCTCCAGCAGGTACAGGCTCCTCCCCCTCTTCATTTGGAATAACCACATCGTCCGGATCTTTTTCATCAGGATTTTTTGATATAATGCTTACATCAGAAGCTTTCTTCTGCGGCTTCTTTGAAAATGACTGTGTAATATCTACAGGTAGCGGCTCGAAAGTAAAATATGCTTTTTCTTCAGTATCATCTTTGCCGTCGCTTTCCTGATTCGGAATTAAATCAGCCAGTCCATACCCTTCGGTTTCCTCTGTGTCAACTTCTGGAATTTCTGCTTTGACCTTTTCAAGTATCCACGAGTGGATTTTTTTAATCACAGCATCCGCTTCTTTTGTATGATTTTCATATTCATCTTTGCTCCAGGTATCATGTGCCTGATTTTCACATTTCCTTAGAAAGCTGTTAATATTGTCTTTGGGATTATCAGATTTGCTCCCTTTTCCAGTTGCTATAAAAATCCCTCTGAAGTATGCCCCAATTCTGAAAGCAGTATCTTCTGTAATCTTCATTCCGGCAGTACGCATTTCAAGTATGCGTTTTTCTGCCAAGTCCTGATCTACCAGAAGATATAATTCGACTTCTCCTTTATTATCAAACGGTTCTGCATAATGTTTAGTACGGCCTGTTCTGTCATTTAGAATTTCCCAAAATGCAGGAGCACTAAACTCTATTTCCTTACGATGGCAGTAATCAGCGTATTTATTCATCATTGATGACAAGCTGTCTTTATTAATGTCAATTCTATTACCGCCATCTATAATAGATACTTCGAGGTCCCCAATATAGATAGTATAGAAGAAGTACTCAAGAACACTTACCGCAACCTGCTGCATCCATTCTTCTTCATTTTTGAAACCTATAACAAATAAATCCGTTCCACATTCTGTTCGATTGAAGATATCCGGCGCATCATTGGGATCATAAATTGCTTTGCAGTCTTCCTCTTCTATCAAACCAAACAAGCCAACATTCTGCTTGAGTTTTCCATCCTCATCACGGAAGGTTGTCAGTATCGTTTTACCCTGTAATGCTGTTTCTCCGTCTTTGTTATGTGTTGAATAGATAATTGTTCGAATCTGAGAGAAATTAAACGGAGCAAATTTTCCAACGCCAAAGGATCCACTCTTGCCATTTCCCTTGTTTGTAGCACTTATTTCTCTTACAAGCCCTGTCCAGTTGCTTCCTTTTTCTTCTCTGGCGCCTGTTAACCCTACGGTATTAAAATCGCTTATCTTCAGAACCGGAATCAAGTCATCTCCATCAAGAAGCGATTCCGCCGCAGACTTTAAAAGACCCATTTTAATTCCATCATCGCCTTCACGATAATACTCATAACACTGTTTTATTACGTATGAAAGCCTTTCAGGGTCAGGTAGCTGCGTCTTCGGCACATAGATGACTTCAAAAACCGCTTTGGCTGGCTCTGTTATATTTTTATCTTTAGCATCTATTACATTCTGAAGAATTTCTTTTGCCAGTCCAATATAGGGCTGTTTCTTAAAAATTCCGATGCCTGCATTGTTAACGCCAACTTTATCTCCAGTGCCGAGAGGACTGAAGCACCACTTGTATTTCTCATTCCACTTTTCGTTCATATCACGTTCTCCTTTAATCAAGGGTAAACTTGGATCCTTTTTGACTATCCTGTTTACTGAACCTCTTTTTTGCTTCATCCAGCTCAGTCTGAATAGCCTTAAAAATCTTATCTACATCCTTGTTTGTATATTCATACAGGCTCTGATTGGAACAGTTTCCCAGAAGCTGAACCATGTTAATTATTTTATTTGTCCTTGCCTCTGCAATCCTCACAAATTTATCTCTCTTTGACTCTGTATTCATTTCTGCCTCCAAAATAGTGATATAGTATGATTCATTTACTCCAATATAATCATACATTTTTGTTATGTATTTGTCAACTATTTTGCAAATAATTTTAAAATACTATTTTATTTTAAATTTTTCCATTCTTTTTTATTAGCATTTTTTATAAAATACTATCATCAGTCCCTATTTACGCATTGTTATTTTAATATTATTTCAAAAATAATAGACACAAGTTTTGCCCTGTGCCTATTTCTCAATCTTCACTTATGTACTTAAGCAGGTTCTCTGCTATCCCCTCCGCCATCATAGGTGGAACAGCATTTCCAACTTGTTGATATTGGGAGTTTTTAGTCCCTTCGAATATGAACCTGTCAGGAAATGATTGTAGCCTTGCAGCCTCTCTAACACTGATTGCCCTGTGTTTTGTAGGATGCACCCACATGGATTTCCTTACATTTATTACCGTTCCACTTGGCTTCTTTCTATCCAGCCTCAAATAAATACTGTTTTGTGTTCTGCCGGGGTCTGCGTAATTGTCTTTAAGCTCCTGTTGGAGTTTATGGAAATTTTCTCCCTCTTTCAGTGCCTTAAAACGCTTTAATGCCATATCTCCGGTTTTAGGAACAAGATGATTTCTTATGCCGGAAGAACCTTCCCGCATCAAAGCTTCATACTTTAATAACTTGTCTTTCTTCTTGTAATGTATTTCTTTATCATCGGCACCATCGAATGGGTCATATTCTGCAAGATCCATTATTGCTTCCCCTACAGTAACAACCTGGGCAACACCCTCGCTTCCATCAGGAAGTTTAACCTCATCAGATTCAATCTCGTCTGAACGGATTCCCATCATTATAAATCTTTTCCGTTCCTGTGGAACTCCGAACCATAATGCATTTATTACGTTGCCGGTTTTTACATAATCTTCACCAAGTATCTTATTAACATATTCAATAACAGAATAGGAATTGACCACCGCAGTTATCTTCCCGGTACTTTCATCATGTACCAGTTCATAAATGATTTTATTATCATCCAGCTCATTCAGCAGCCTGAAACTCTTTTGGAATTTAATAAACATTCCAAGCTCATCAAAATAAGCTGCAAGTTCTCCAGCATTCAGATGGTCTGCTATGTCTCTGAGAATCTGATACTGGTATCTCTCTTCATCAAGGAAATCCTCTATTTTTCTGGTTATTTCCCCGCCCTTCTTTTCAATATATTTCGGGAGTCGGTCTTCCTTGCTCTTCCTATCTTTATATAACACATTCAGCAGTTGAAGCAGCTCATCTGAAATACTGTACATTTCATTTTCATGGTCTCTTAAAGCTTGAAAACAATCTACCCCATCATAATTCTGTTCAGCGATAACCAGTTCATCCCGCCTCATTTCTATGCCAAGCTTCTCCACCTCATCATGATCCTTATACGAATCATAAAACCTATGCGTATCAGACGAGAGCATGCTTACATTTTCCATGATAAAGGCTTTAGGTCTGATTTCTCTAACCGCACGAAAATATTCTTTAACAAGAGAATTGTTCATGCTGATTATATGGTTCTTCTGCCTGTTGGCATTTGAAAATCCCTGACAGGGAGGTCCGCCGATAACTACATCTATTCCGCCGAATTTTTTAGAGAGACCTCTGAAATCGTACCCCCGGACATCCGGAATCATCTCGATGCCGTCTCCCCCTTTATGGTTTGCGATGTAAGTTTTTCTCGCATCCTTATTAATCTCGGCTGCTACAACTATTTGAAAATGGCCTGTTGCTTCAAACCCAAAGCTTAAGCCGCCAGCCCCGCAGAACAAATCCACAGTCTTAAACATTTCCCAGTTCCTCCGCATATTTAATAATTTGTTGTAAAGAGTCCCTTCCTATCTTCTTGTCTACGCATACATCTAATAACTGATACGCTTCGTCATAATTGCTGAAATAAGTCAGCATATATGCCGGAAGGAGACCCCTTTCTTTTGCAGCTTCCTTCTCCAATTCCCTACCATATTTACGCCTACTCGCCCTGAACCTTGGATAGTAATACTACCGTCTCGACATGAACCGTCATCCCAAACTGATCAACCGCACAGACCTTGTGAAGCTCATATCCCCTCTCACACAGATACTTCAGATCCCTTGCCAGCGTAGCACTATCGCAGCTGACATACACAATCCTCTCCGGGTTCATCTCGACCATGGTCTCCAGCAGAGTTTCATCACAGCCTTTTCTTGGCGGATCTACAACGATGACATCTGCATAAACGCCATTTTTCTTATACTCTCTTGGCAGCACTTCTTCTGCCTTGCCCACAAAGAACTCTGTATTCTCCAGGCCATTAAGCTTTGCGTTCTCTTTCGCATTCTCAATAGCTGCCGGAACAATTTCCACACCACGGACAAATTTTGCTTTCTGTGCCAGGAACAGGGAAATGGTTCCGATTCCACAGTAAAGATCCCATACTGTTTCCTGACCGTGAAGATCTGCGTATTCCAGTGCCTTTGCATAAAGCTTCTGGGTCTGCATAGGATTTACCTGATAGAAAGACAGCGGAGAAATCTGATAGGAAATATCTCCGATTCTGTCTGTGATATATTCCTGGCCCCAGAGCAGACGGATTTCTTCTCCAAGGATCACATTGCTGTGTTTCTTATTTACATTGATGGTAATGCTTGTCATTCCCGGAATCTCACGCAGAGATTTTACAAGCTGTTCCTCTTTCGGAATCTTATTTCCGTTCAGGATCAGACAGACCATTACTTCCTTTGTGAAGTATCCGTAACGGATCAGAACATGACGCACCAGTCCCTTACCTGTTGCTTCATTGTATGGTTCAATCCCGTATTTCTCCATATGTGCAATTACACGATCCAGAACTTCTTTGTTCTCAGGTACCCCAAGTGCACAGTCACGGTTCTCAATAATATTGTGAGTTCTTCCTGCATAGAAACCTGTAACGATTTTTCCCTCTTTATTTCTGCCTACAGGAAACTGTGCCTTATTTCTATAATGAAAAAGTTCATCCATGCCAATGATAGGCTCCATGGGAATATCCGTAAATCCGCCGATCCGCTCCAGATGGCCCTTCACCTTATTTGTCTTAAATACAAGCTGCTGGTCATAGGAAAGTGCCTGAAGCTGGCATCCGCCACACTGGCGGGCAAATTCGCACTTCGGCTCAACTCTGTACGGAGATGGCTTCAGCACCTCCATGAGACGGCCGTAACCATAATTTTTCTTTGCCTTGATAATTTTGGCTGTTACTGTATCTCCGATCACTGCGTCCTTGACAAAAACGGTGAAGCCATCGGCTTTTCCGATACCTTCACCGTCAATTCCGCAATCTTCTATCTCTAACGTAACAAGATCGTTCTTACGAAATTCCATAAAGATTACACCTCATCTGTTCTTCTTAAGTTGGATTCAAACAATTTATTATATCCAAGCCATTCTTTTTTGCTCTTGTTTGCTGCAAAAATCTCTGTGATGGTTTCCATTCTTGCATCTGTATTATCTGCAAGATTGAGGGCTACGGCCTCCACCAGTGCAGGTTTCTTCGGGGAACCATATTCAAGCTCTCCGTGATGTGACAGAATACAGTGGATCAGTTCATTCTTAAGCACCTCCGGAAATTCCGGTATCTGGTGTGCAAGATCATTGATCATCTGTGCTCCCATATAAATATGTCCCAGAAGCTGACCTTCATCTGTATAATCATTTAACGGAAATGCAGATAATTCTTTTGTCTTTCCGATATCATGAAGAAGTGATGCTGTGATCAGTAAATCCCTGTTGATGACCGGGTATGCCTTTGACATATAATCGCAGAGTCTGGTCACTCCCAGAGTATGCTCCATCAGACCGCCGATAAATCCGTGATGTACTGTCTTCGCAGCAGAATGTCCTTCAAACGCTTTCACAAAAGCTTCATCTTCCACAAATAATTTCTTCAGAAGTGCAGACAGATAAGTATTCTCCACACTGTCAATAAATGCTCTCAGCTGGCTGTACATATCATCTGTACTGTTCTCACTTACAGGAAGATAATCTGCAGGATCATATTCATCTTCAGCAGCCTTGCGCACACGCTTGATATTCAGCTGCATAGCCCCTGCAAAGCTGGTCACATCTCCCACAACATCTATATAATCCAGTGCATCAAAATCATCAATTCCAAGAGAATTCGGATCCCAGATCTTGCCATCCATGATTCCGGTTTTATCCTGTAGGATAATATTCTCATAGGGTTTTCCATTCTTCGTTACCGCAGACTGTTTCTGCTTGCACAGATAAATCCCATTAATTCTGTCTCCCTCATGTAACTCATTTAAAAAACGCATAAAGCCTGCCTCTCTATCCTTTATTTTTAGTATTATAACAATTCCACAAGAAAGAATCCCGCTTGTAGGATTCTCTGCCTGTCACTATCTCTCTCCAACTGTTATCTTATAATCTTTCTCCGCATACTCACCATCGGAATTTTTGCGAAGAACCGTTATGGTAAGATTTTCTCCCTGCTTTTTTGTCTGAAGATATGTATAGTAAGACTGCATACTCTCTGTGGGAGTTCCATCAATCTTACTTATGATATCTCCACACTGTATCCCTGCCTTCATCGCAGGAGATTCTTCTTGTGTACGCTCCACGTAAAGTCCCTGATCAATTCCCAGTTTTCTACATTGTGCCTGAGTTATCTCTGTTCCATAAATACCTGTATATCTGATTGTCTCTTTGTTAGCCAGATGTTCTACCAACGGAAGAATCTGCGAAATGGAAACTGCATGAATATTATCTCCATCGTTTTCATTCTTCTTCAGTATCATACCTGCCACATTTCCGTCAGAATCAAGCAGCACACCACTTCCATCTTCATTCCCCTGCACATCTGTAGCCAACACATTATACTCCGTATCCGCTACCGATAGTTTTTCAGAAACAGAAGTGATCATCCCATAAACCACCGCATCACTGTCACCGGCAGGACTTCCGATAGCAATTACTATATCGCTCTGTCCCAGTTTCTTTGTGTCTGTCAGATCAGATACCACGATACCTTCTCTTGTACTGTCATTGAGAAGATTTTTTCTCACAGTTGCAACTGCAAATCCGGAATCTGCATCTCCCCTGCATATCTCTCCCTGCACTGTCGAACCATCTGCAAAAGTCACCTGCAGTTCCTGCAGATTTTCCAGTTCTTCCTCATAGGTCAGGATATAAAATTGCGTCTCTGTTTCAAGAAAGACAAGACCTTCCGTATCTTCCTGCTGAAAATAAGAATTATTCAGCAAATCCTCATCCTTTGAAATTCCTCTCACGTTTACAAGAGATTTTCGGGATTTTTGGGAAACCTTCAGCACTTCCCTATACATCTCCTGACGCATTGCCAGAAGACTCTTCTCCTCTTGTTCAGAAACTGAAGCGACAGATTCCCTCTCTGTTGCCTGTTCTTCAGATATCGTCTCCGCTACATCCGATCCTGTCAGTTCGATTTTCTGCTGTGTATTCTCTTCTCTGTCCGCCATAACCGGAAACACACTGGCAAAGGTTACGGCTGCGCAGCCTCCAAACAAAACGCCACATCCTGCTATCATAAGCAGCCTGCGCAACAGACTGCCATTCTCTTTTGGCTGTTTTTTTACCGTTTCTTTTATAAACTGATATTCCTGTGTGTCCATTTTGTTTTTTTTCATACCTGATTCTCCTGCCGCACTCCATTCAGGATAACTGCCCAGTGTCATACAAAACAGCAATCTGCCAAACAGTTACCATTCAGGTTCAATATCGCTTGTATTCAAACAAATTATATCGTAACAATCTACACATTATTTTAACAAAAAGATATGAATTTTTTATGAATATACTATAAGTAATTTCCCACAGTACAAAAAAGAAGCTCCTACTGAAACACTTATCGTATCAGCGAAACACTGTAGCTCAGGTTATTATGATGACACAAAAAAACGGCTTAAATGCACATATAATAGCATTCAAACCGTTTTTCATGCGGAAGATGGGACTTGAACCCACACGAGCGCAATGCTCACAAGATCCTTAGTCTTGCTCGTCTGCCAGTTCCGACA
>PPYE01628271.1_pt1 | contig 14815 bp, 14 predicted proteins | sample 1559881 | NCBI WGS metagenome assembly PPYE01 (sample SAMN08240022, study PRJNA423297) | Human gut metagenome, whole genome shotgun sequencing project. | reverse complement strand
AAAGTAGATGGGATTTCTGCTTGCTTGATTTTAGAAAGTTGGTTCGAAAACTGTTCAGAATAAGCCAAAAATAAACCGCACTTTAAGATGCGGTTTGTTGTATTGATAGGTTTATTTTTTTATCCAAATCAGACTCGCCATTCTTCCTGTTTTGCCATCTCGACGATAGGAAAAGAAGGTCTCTTTTTCATTGAATGTGCAATGCTCCCCACCGTAAATTTGGGTAATCCCTAATTTGTTGAGGCGTAGTGTGGCGATTTGATAAAGATTGCCGAGGTATTTTCCTACTTCATTCGGATCGGGTCGAAAAGCCGTTTCTGCAATCGGGTCAAAAGCCATAAATTGCTCAATTACTTCTTTGCCCACTTGGAATGCATTAGGGCCGATAGCAGGCCCAAACCACGCAATAATCTCTTCGGGGGCAGATTGGAAGCATTTTACTGTTTCTTCTAATACACCATCACAGAGTCCACGCCAGCCCGCATGTGCCGCAGCCACTTCAGTCCCTTGGTTATTGGTGAATAAAACCGGTAAGCAATCAGCTGTCATCACCAAGCATACTTGGTTCGGTTGATTGGTGTAAACCGCATCAGCCTCTAAATTATTACCTTCATAAGGCACCGTGATTACACGAGTGCTGTGTGTTTGAGTTAAAAACAACGGGAAATGTGGCAGATTAAATTTTTCGACCAGTAAAGTGCGGTTAGTTTTGACTGCACTTTTATCATCTTCGACATGATCACCCAAATTGAAACTATCGAAAGGCGGCAGGCTTACGCCACCTTCTCTTGTGGTTGTAAAAGCTTGGATATGTGGTGGAACATTCCAGTTTGGAACAATGGTTTTCATCTTAATAATCCAATTCGTCTTTATGTTCGAGGTAATCCGCTTTTAAGGCATGCAGTAATTTGACAAAGTCATCCGGCAATGGGGCATACCATTCCATCATTTCACCTGTGATAGGATGAGCTAAACGCAACATAACCGCATGTAGGGCTTGGCGTTTAAAATTGCGTAGCACCTCAGTGAAGGCTTCGCTTGCATTTTTAGGTGGGCGAGGACGGCCTCCGTAAGTTTGATCACCTAATAATGGATGTGCGATATGCGCCATGTGCACACGAATTTGGTGAGTACGACCCGTTTCTAAACGTAAGCGTAAGCGGGTGTAATTACGGAAATTTTCCATGATGCGATAGTGCGTCACAGCAGGTTTTCCCATTGGGTGAACAGCCATCAGTGTACGTTTTGTCGCGTGGCGAGCCATGGGTTGGTCTACGGTTCCACCTTTGGTCATAATGCCACTTGCAACAGCCTCGTATTCACGAGTGATCTTACGTTTTTGTAAGTCACGTACGAGTTTGGTTTGTGCAGGAATGGTTTTGGCAACAACCATGAGACCCGTTGTGTCTTTATCTAAACGATGCACAATCCCTGCACGCGGTACTTCGGCAATAGGTGGATAGTGATAGAGTAGCGCGTTAAGTACCGTGCCATTTGGATTTCCAGCACCTGGGTGAACCACAAGATCTTTAGGTTTATTAATCACGATAATATCGTCATCTTCATAAACGATATTGAGTGGAATATTTTGTGGCTCAAAACGGTTTTCATCTTCCACTTCTACCGAAATTTCAATTTGCTCTCCGCCATAAACTTTTGCACGGGGAATATCGGCAATTTCACCGTTCATTTTTACCTGTTTTGCTTCAATCCAGGTTTTTAAACGCGAACGGGAATATTCTGGGAACAACTCTGCGAGGGTTTGGTCTAAACGTTGTCCCATTTGTTCGGGCTGAATTTCAGCCGTTAAGGTAATTTGTGGCATAAACAATCCATCTAAAAATTTAAAAAGTTGGCTTATTGTGTAATGTTCTATACAATATTCGCTAATTGTAACTTATTTATTGATTTTCGTAAAAATTAAGGAAAAAGAATGCATAAAATAAAATCTTTCGCACTTATTGCTATGACTTCATTGGCTATTATGGCTTGTAGTGGTAAGAAAGAAGTGGAACAATCTTCAGTTGATGAGCTTTATGCAAAAGGCTCATCTGCTTTGCAAGAAGGTAGCTATAAAGAATCAATTCGTTATTTAAATGCAACAACAGAACGTTTTCCAGGCAGTACTTATCAAGAACAAGCTATGCTTGATTTAATTTATGCAAACTATAAAGCACAAGATTATACGGCAACATTAGTGACAGTAGATAATTATCTACACCAATTTCCACAAAGCCCAAACCGTGACTATGCCGTGTATATGGCAGGGTTAACAAATTTAGCAACTGCTGATAATGTGGTTCAAGATTTTTTTGGCATCGATCGTGCAACGCGTGAAACAACATCTATGAAAACTGCATTTTCTAACTTTCAAAGTTTAGTTAGTGCGTTCCCGAATAGTCCATATTCACAAGATGCTGTAGCACGTATGGCGTATATCAAAGACTCATTAGCGCGTCATGAATTAGAGATTGCGAAATTCTATGCAAAACGTGATGCATGGGTCGCAGTATCAAATCGCGTAGTGGGTATGTTGCAACAATATCCTGATGCTCAAGCGACCTATGAAGGTTTATTCTTAATGAAAGAAGCATATGATCGAATGGGTTTACAGCAATTAGCGGATCAAACGCAGAAGGTAATTGAAGCGAACAAAGATAAAAAATTTACTGAAATAAAGAAACCTGACGATTCAGATTTAATTCAACCAATAAAAAAATAGTTTATATGTTGTTTATAATCTAGAAGTAAAAAGCAAATTATTTAAAATAAAAGCTAGTCAAATTGATCAAATTGAGCTAGTATAAATTTAAAAGATTTCCTGGGGTGTTCGTGGATGGGTTATGTCCCTGAGCCGATACTTAAAATCTTATAAATCGGTTTCCCGTCATTGGTGTGTAGGCTTGACCTTTGACTTTGTCATTGGGCTAAAGAAACCTAAAAATGACCTTACCGGTTTCCTTGAACCATCGGGTTCAAGGACTACTACTCGTAGCGGCACTCTGGGGCTTTCCTTTAAAATCCATTCTTTCTAATCGAATGAAATCAACACAGCAAACGCTTCGCAATCAACTCCGTCAACAAATTCGTAAAACGCGAGCAAATTTGGCCGCACTTCAGCAACAACAGGCGGAAGATTCCATCACTCAACAAGCTCTTGTATTAATTGAAGAACGAAATGCGCAGCATATTGCCCTGTATGTTTCCTTTGATGGAGAAATCTCCACAGATAAACTTATTAAAACCCTTTGGGCACAAGATAAGCACGTTTATTTGCCGGTATTGCACCCTTTCAATCCTAATCATCTTTTGTTCTTGCGTTATTTGCCAGATACACCAATGCTGAAAAATAAATTTGGCATTTTGGAACCAAAACTCAATGTGCAAAACGTATTGCCTTTGGATGAATTAGATATTCTTTTTACGCCACTCGTCGCGTTTGATAAACAAGGAAATCGTCTTGGTATGGGCGGTGGTTTTTATGACCGAACTTTACAGAATTGGCAAAATGCTTCTTTTATTCCTGTGGGATTAGCCCATCAATGTCAGCAAGTTGAACAGCTCCCAATAGAAGCCTGGGACGTGCCTCTTCACCGAATTTTAGTTGCTTAAACCTATCAAGAAATAAAATTTGATAGAAGAAATTAAAAATAGTCGATTTTTTCTCTTGAAATGCCAAAAAAGGATCTTATTTAATTACTCATAAAGGGGATGACCCAAGAATTTTATGCAGGAGAAGATATGAATATTGAAAAATTTACCACAAAATTCCAACAAGCACTCAGTGAAGCACAGTCATTAGCGCTTGGTAAAGATAATCAGTTTATCGAACCAGTGCATTTATTGACCGCACTTTTAAATCAACAAGACGGTTCAATTGCACCGATTTTGACAGCAAGTGGCGTGAATGTGGCGTTATTACGTAATGAATTAAACGCCGAATTGAATAAGTTGCCACAAGTGTCGGGTAATGGCGGAGATGTGCAAATTTCTCGTCAATTACTCAACTTATTGAATTTATGTGACAAATTAGCACAACAAAAACAAGATAAATTTATTTCCAGTGAGTTGTTCTTATTGGCAGCGCTTGAAGAGCGAGGCACATTAAATGACATTTTGAAAAAATGTGGTGCAAAAAAAGAACAAATTTTACAAGCGATTCAACATATTCGCGGAGGACAAAGCGTGAACGATCAAAATGCAGAAGAAAGCAGACAAGCTCTTGAAAAATATACTATTGATTTAACCGCTCGTGCTGAAAGTGGCAAACTTGACCCAGTTATTGGTCGTGATGAAGAAATTCGTCGAGCGATTCAAGTATTGCAACGTCGTACCAAAAATAACCCTGTATTAATCGGTGAGCCTGGTGTAGGTAAAACCGCTATCGTGGAAGGTTTAGCACAACGTATTGTTAATGGTGAAGTGCCTGAAGGCTTAAAAAACAAACGTGTACTTTCTTTAGATATGGGCGCACTGATTGCCGGTGCGAAATACCGCGGTGAATTTGAAGAGCGCTTAAAAGCTGTTTTAAATGAGTTATCAAAAGAAGAAGGTCGCGTGATCCTCTTTATTGATGAAATCCATACCATGGTTGGTGCAGGTAAAACTGACGGTGCGATGGATGCAGGTAACTTATTAAAACCAAGTTTAGCACGTGGTGAATTACACTGTGTGGGGGCAACTACATTAGACGAATATCGTCAATATATCGAGAAAGATGCGGCACTTGAGCGTCGTTTCCAAAAAGTCTTTGTGGATGAGCCAAGTGTTGAAGATACCATTGCGATCTTACGTGGTTTGAAAGAGCGTTATGAGATCCATCACCATGTAGATATTACTGACCCAGCAATCGTGGCAGCAGCAACGCTTTCACACCGTTATATTTCCGATCGTCAATTGCCGGATAAAGCCATCGACTTAATCGATGAAGCCGCTTCGAGCATCCGTATGGAAATAGATTCTAAACCAGAGCCGCTCGATCGTCTTGAACGTCGTATTATCCAATTAAAATTGGAACAACAAGCATTACAAAAAGAAGAAGACGAAGCAAGCCGTAAACGTTTAGAGATGTTAGAAAAAGAGCTTGCTGATAAAGAACGCGAATATGCTGAACGTCAAGAAGAAGCAGTTGATGCCGTCGCGAATGCAATTCGTCGTAGCCGTGCAGGGCTTTCTGATCCTAACCGCCCAATTGGTTCGTTCTTATTCTTAGGACCAACGGGTGTAGGTAAAACAGAGCTTTGCAAAACTTTGGCGAAATTCCTCTTTGACAGTGAAGATGCGATGGTGCGTATTGATATGTCAGAGTTTATGGAAAAACACAGCGTCTCTCGTTTAGTGGGGGCGCCTCCAGGCTACGTAGGTTATGAAGAAGGTGGTTACTTAACTGAAGCAGTTCGTCGTCGTCCATATTCGGTAATTTTGTTGGATGAAGTGGAAAAAGCACACGCAGATGTATTCAATATCTTATTACAAGTATTGGATGATGGTCGTTTAACTGATGGTCAAGGCCGTACTGTGGACTTCCGTAACACGGTGGTGATTATGACCTCTAACTTGGGTTCTGATTTAATCCAAGGTAGCAAAGACGAAAGCTATGGTGAAATGAAAGCCTTAGTGATGTCAGTGGTGAGCCAACATTTCCGTCCGGAATTCATCAACCGTATTGACGAAACTGTGGTATTCCACCCACTTGGTAAAGACAACATCCGTGCGATTGCAAGCATCCAATTAGAACGTTTAGCAAAACGTATGGAAACCCGTGGTTACGAATTAGTGTTTACTGAAGCGTTATTAGATTTCATTGGTGAAGTGGGTTACGACCCAATTTATGGTGCGCGTCCATTAAAACGTGCAATTCAACAAGAGATCGAAAACAGCTTGGCACAACAAATCTTATCTGGTCAATTATTACCAGGTAAAGTGGTAACCGTTGATTATACTGACGGTAAAGTTCAGGCGAGACAATAAGCTCTAAAATGAAAAGCCATTTAGTGAAAGCTAAATGGCTTTTTTATGCTTTGGTAAAAGATAAAATAGGGTAGAATGACGCTGTTTATTGCGTATAAAAATGAGGAAAAAAATGACCGCACTTTTAAAAATAGGGTTGGTTTCAGTATCAGATCGTGCATCAAGTGGTGTGTATCAAGATCAAGGGATTCCCGAATTACAACAATGGTTAGAACAAGCGTTGGTAGATCCTTTTGAAGTAGAAACTCGATTAATTCCAGATGAGCAGCCATTAATTGAACAAACGTTGAAAGAATTGGTGGATGAGTACCATTGTAATTTAGTGCTCACAACGGGCGGTACAGGACCGGCAAAACGTGATGTGACACCTGATGCAACGTTAGCGGTAGCCGATCGTGAAATGCCTGGGTTTGGCGAGCAAATGCGTCAAGTGAGTTTGCATTTTGTACCGACTGCGATTTTATCTCGTCAAGTTGGTGTGATTCGTAAAAATAGTTTGATTTTGAATTTACCTGGTCAGCCAAAAGCCATCAAAGAAACTTTAGAAGGCGTGAAAGATGAGCAAGGTAAAGTCTTAGTGAAAGGGATTTTTAGTGCAGTGCCTTATTGCTTGCAATTAATTGATGGTATTTATATTGATACCAAGCCTGAAGTGATTACAAGCTTTCGACCGAAAGCCGCACGACGCGAAAATTTGGAGAAATAAGATGAAAAAAATCGAAGCCATTATTAAGCCATTTAAATTAGATGATGTGCGTGAAAATTTATCTGATATTGGCATCAGCGGAATGACCGTGACTGAAGTCCGTGGTTTTGGTCGTCAAAAAGGACATACAGAGCTTTATCGTGGTGCAGAATATATGGTGGATTTTCTGCCTAAAGTGAAAATTGAAATAGTCGTGCCAGATGATTTGCTTGAACAATGCCTTGAAACCATTGTTGAAACCTGCCAAACAGGCAAAATAGGTGATGGAAAGATCTTTGTTTATGATGTAGAACGTGTGATTCGTATTCGTACAGGCGAAGAAAATGAGGAAGCCATTTAGTGGAAAAAAACTTAAATTTTAACCGCACTGTCGTCGCTATGGCGGCTTTAGTGATTGTGTTTGCGGGAATTAAACTGGCGGCAGAGATTGTCGTGCCTTTTTTATTGGCATTATTTATCGCCATTATTTGTTCACCCGTGATTAAAGCAATGACACAACGCAAAGTACCACATGGTATTGCGATTGCCTTGTTATTTATTTTGATTTTAATTGTATTCTTTTTCTTGGCGGGATTAATTAACAGCAGTGTGCAGGAATTTACACGTTCTATTCCGCAATATAAAGTGCTACTTTCAGAGCGTATAAATGACGTCATGGCGTTAGCTCAAAAACTGAAATTGCCGATTGTGATTTCTCGCGAAGCCATTATGGAGCATTTTGATCCGAGCGTGATCATGAACTTTGTGAGCCGTTTGTTATTAAACTTTTCTGGCGTGGTTACGAATGTTTTTGTGTTGATTTTAGCAGTGATTTTTATGCTGCTTGAAGCACCAACCATGAAGCATAAACTTGCGTTAGTTTTAAGTGCCAATGAACATGATGTTGTTGCGGAAGAGCATCACATTGATCGTATTTTAGACGGTGTGATTAGTTATCTTGGTGTGAAAACGGTGACAAGTTTGTTGACAGGTATTGCGACTTGGATTTTGTTGGATGTAACGGGGGTGCAATATGCGATTTTATGGGCAACCTTAAGCTTCCTATTAAATTATATTCCGAATATCGGTTCAATTATTGCCGCAGTGCCGATTGTGGTTCAGGCGTTATTACTGAATGGATTTGGTGTAGGAATGGGCGTAACCGTCGGTATTATTGTATTAAATATTGTGATCGGTAATATTATTGAACCGAAAATGATGGGAAAAACCTTAGGGCTTTCTACCTTGGTCGTATTCTTTTCATTACTTTTCTGGGGATGGTTACTTGGTACGGTAGGCATGTTGCTTTCAGTACCGCTGACAATGGCGTTTAAAATTACCCTGGAAAGTGCCGAATCAACGAAGAAATATGCAGCTTTATTAGGTGATGTAAACGAATAAAGTGCGGTCAAAAAGCACTTAATTTTAGCAATAAAAAAGCCACGATTATGGTGGCTTTCTTTTTATCTCATGTTCGATAGATTAAGGTAAATCATCGATTTCTTTATCCACTTTTGGTGGAATCATATGTTCGCGACGTAGACCAACGTCATAAGCAATCGCAATCGCGATAAAGATTGATGAGTAGGTACCAAAACCGATACCGATTAATAACGCTAAAGAGAAGTTATGAATGGATGGCCCACCAAAGAAGAACAAGGCAATCACAACAAGAAGTGTTGTGAGAGAGGTCATGATGGTTCTCGACAAGGTTTGCGTTAAGGAAATATCAATAATATCGATAGTATCTACACGACGAATTTTACGGAAGTTTTCACGTACACGGTCGAATACCACGATACTATCGTTGATAGAGTAACCCACAACGGAAAGAATTGCCGCCACAAAGGTTAAATCCATTTCAACTTGTAATGCAGAGAACAAACCGAGGGTAATGACTACGTCGTGAGCGAGTGATGCAATACCACCCACACCTAAACGCCATTCAAAGCGTGAGCCGATATAAATCAACATCATCGCAAGAGTGGCAAGCGTCGCATAAACCGCACCTTGAGCCAGTTCTTCACCGACGTTAGGCCCAACGAATTCAATACTGTTAATATGAATATTTGGATCAATCGTTTGAAGCATGCCTTTAACGTGTTCACCGATACCTGAGTCGTTATTGTCAGCCGGTAAACGGATCATGACATCTTGTACAGAACCCGTTGTTTGTACAATTGGGCTTGAAATCCCGTTTTGGTTTAATGTGCCACGGATTTTCTCTAAATCAGCGGGTTGTGAGAAGTGAGTATCAAATACCACACCACCCGTAAAATCTAAGCCCCAGTTGAAGCCTTTTGTAATAATGAAGAAGAGGGAAATCGTCATCAAAATAGCGGAAAATGCATACCCTACAAATCTCACTTTCATAAACTCAGTGAGAGGGAATGGCAATTTAATCCCATTCACTTCACGGATAAAATGTCCGTTTTTATCTTTTGCAAATAATCTCATCTTATCCTACCTAAATTGATAATTTTTCAAGACGTTTACCGCCGTATAGGAAGTTCACGATAGCACGTGTTCCGGTAATCGCTGTAAACATTGAAATTGCCACACCTAATGCAAGGGTTACCGCAAAGCCTTGAATTGGACCGGTACCGACTGCATAAAGGATAATTGCCGTTAAAATTGTGGTTAAGTTCGCATCGAAGATAGAGGAGAATGCACCGTTATAACCTTCGTTAATAGCTTGCTGGATTGGACGACCATTACGAATTTCTTCTTTGATACGCTCAAAAATAAGTACGTTGGCATCCACCGACATCCCCAAGGTTAATACGATACCCGCAATCCCCGGCATGGAAAGTGTTGCTCCAGGTAGGATAGACATTAAACCGACTAATAAAACGATGTTAATCACTAATGCAAAGCTTGCGATAATGCCGAAGATTTTGTAGTAAATCAACATGAAGAAGATGACTATAATTAATCCCCAGAAACTTGCATTGATACCTTGTTCTACGTTTTGTGCACCCAGTGAAGGACCAATTGTACGTTCTTCAACGATTTGCACTGGTGCAATTAATGCACCTGATTTTAATAACATAGAAAGGTTTTGTGCTTCTGCAGAGCTACTTACACCCGTAATTTGGAAGTTAGAACTAAAGCGACCTTGAATAGTAGCAACGTTAATCACTTCTTCACTTTTCTCTAAAAGGGTTTTGCCATTTTCGTCTTTTTTACCATTATCTTTGTATTCCACATACAAGGTTGCCATTGGTTTTTTATAGTATTTCTTGGTCGTTTGCGACATGATTTCGCCGCCTTCACTGTCCAAGGTGACACTGACTTGTGGCGTATTGGTGTGTTGGTCTAAGCCCGAGCTTGAGTTGATGATGTGTTCACCACCCAATACTGCACGTTTGTAAAGTGCAACAGGTCTACCTTGACGGTCATATTTGATTTCTGTGTCAGAAGGTAACATACCTCGCGCTGCTGATTCAGGGTTCACCAACGAATTCACAATGCGGAATTCAAGTGTCGCAGTTGCACCTAAGATCTCTTTTGCACGGGCAGTATCTTGAACACCCGGTAATTCGATTACGATACGTTCTGCACCTTGACGTTGGATAACCGCTTCAGCTACGCCTAATTCAGCGACACGTTTACGTAAAATCGTTAAGTTTTGCTCGATCGCTAAGTTACGTGATTCTGTTAATGCCGTTTCAGAAAGGGCAAGGTTTAAGGTGTTGTCACCAATATCAGACACATCTAATGTTGGGTGTAGCTGACGAATAATACGTGCTGCTTTTGACATCTGGTCAGCGTTTTCTAACGTGACCGTTGTACCAAATTTGTCACCATTTTTAATCGCGGTAAACTGAATTTTTTCTTTACGTAACTCGCCACGTAATGTGTCTTGTAACTGTTCTTGACGTTTAGCCAAAGCAGAATTCATGTCCACTTCCATTAAGAAGCGTACACCACCACGTAAGTCCAAACCCCATTTCATCGGGTTGGCCCCAATGCTGCTTAACCAAGTCGGTGTTGCCGGTGCAAGGTTTAATGCCGTGGTATAGCTGTTGCCTAGTTTTTCTGCAATTTTATCTTTGGCAAGAAGTTGATCATCTGTGTTGGTGAAACGGGCAAGAATAGAGCCATTTTCAAGAACGATAGATTTGGTTGGAAGGTTATTTTCTTTCAGTACATTTTGTACTTCAGTTAATGCGGTGGTGTCTGCTTGTTGTCCGCGAGTACCGGAAATTTGCACCGCAGGATCTTCACCATAGATATTTGGAAGAGAGTATAAAGCACCAATGGCGACCACAAGGATCACCATTAGATTCTTCCATAATGGGTAACGATTTAACATAGTTTTCCCTTTAGGAATTTAAATTAGAGAGATTTTACAGAACCTTTCGGTAATACTGAAACAATGTATTCAGTGCCTTTCGCCAATTCAGACATTAATTTTTTGTGTTCTTTATTACGTTTTGCTTGTGGGCGGTAAATCATAAAATAAAAAATTAAACCGAAGATCACGAAAATAAATAGCGTGGACATTGGGCTTTGTGCTTCCATTGTGTTTTCCTTATAAAATGAAAAGTTAAAAGTGGTCGTAAAATACCATAAAACGGCATTCAGTAAAAGCCGATGAGGGCAATAACAACGAGAATTTTGGAATTAATTGATTTTTTTCAAGCAAACTTCGAAGATTTGCTCGGAAAGCCAATGCTGATCCACTAATTCACATTGATTTTCTTCACAAAAAACAACAAAATTTTCTACCGCACTTTGACGATTTAATTGCAAAACTAATTCATCATTTGGCGCTAAATTTGCCAAAGCCTTCTTTGCAGTTAAAAGCGGAATCGGGCAGGAAAGTGCGGTTAAATTTAATTGATATTTCATGATTTAAGCTTGGCGACGAGCAAACATAATTTTGCCCATAGCCGTGAGTTGTTCTGCTGATAAATATTGCTTACCAAGCTCAAATAGCGGCTCTTCAAGGGCTATGTGTCTATCATAGCTCGCCACAAACTGCGTAATCAGTCTTTCATCTACATCGGTACGTTTCTCTGCAATCAATTCTTCTAGCTGCTCCGAAAGCTTTGCCCAATTTTCATGCAAAGTAACATGCTGGCGTTCTAATTCATCCGCCGACTCTTTCGCTTGAGGTGCTTTTTCAATTAAAGCGGGGAAAAAGTCTTTTTCTTCATCATCATGATGAAGAGGTGCAGCATGATTAAAATACTGTAATATGGTTTTCACATCATTTAATACAGCTTGATTCACGCCATTTTTTTCTAAATAACCAGGAAGAATGGTGAGTTGCTTGCAAAAGCGTTTCACTTTGCTATGACAAGCATAAAGCATATCAATCGGTTCATTCCAAGTGGCAAATTGTTGAGGTTCGAGGATTTGCATAAGGTTTCCTTTGTTAAAAAGTGCGGTCAAAAAACATTTCATTTTTCTATCGCACTTTCATCAATTATGAGTTATCCGCTAATTGTAATGGTGGAACAGGTTTGCCCATGCGAGCATAGAATCCCACCACAAAATCATCAAAACGATCGTCTTCGATAGCTTGACGAATTTCCTCCATTAAGCGTTGATAATAGCGTAAATTATGAATGGTATTTAAGCGAGCACCTAAAATTTCACCGCATTTATCTAAATGATATAAATAGGCTTTGGTATAGTTTTTACAGGTGTAGCAATCACATTCTGGATCCAATGGGCTAGTATCATCACGATATTTTGCATTACGGATTTTGACAATACCGTCAGTCACGAATAAATGACCATTACGTGCGTTACGGGTTGGCATTACGCAGTCAAACATATCAATACCACGACGTACGCCTTCCACTAAATCTTCAGGTTTACCCACGCCCATTAAATAGCGCGGTTTATCAGCCGGAATTTGTGGGCAGATGTATTCTAAAATGCGGTGCATGTCTTCTTTTGGTTCGCCTACCGCTAAACCGCCCACTGCATAACCGTCAAAGCCAATATTGACTAAGCCTTCTAATGAGACTTTGCGTAATTCTTCAAACACGCCACCTTGAATAATACCGAATAGGGCATTCTTATTGCCTAATTCATCAAAGCGATCACGGCTACGTTTTGCCCAACGAAGAGACATTTCCATGGATTTTTTCGCATAATCGAAAGTCGCTGGATAAGGCGTACATTCATCGAAAATCATCATGATGTCAGAACCTAAATCATATTGAATTTCCATGGATTTTTCAGGTGAAAGGAAAATGCGCTCACCGTTAATTGGGTTTTGGAATTTCACGCCTTCTTCGGTGATTTTACGTAATTTACCTAAACTAAATACTTGGAAACCGCCACTATCCGTCAAAATCGGGCGATGCCATTGCATAAAATCGTGCAAATCACCGTGTTTACGCATCACTTCCTGTCCAGGACGAAGCCATAAATGGAATGTATTACCAAGCAAAATTTCTGCACCTGTCGCACGCACTTCTTCTGGTGTCATGCCTTTTACGGTGCCATAAGTACCCACTGGCATAAATGCAGGGGTTTCTACACTGAACCTGCCTTGTGGACGTTCAAATACCAAGCGACCACGGCGCGCATTGCCACTGGTTTTATCTAATTCATATTTCATTTTCTTTCCTCAACGAATAAACAGTGTTCAATAAAAAAGCCTGTTAGTACAGGCTTCTTGATAGGTATTTTATGAGTTGGTTGAAAATAAGTCAAACCACTTATTCTAACCCTTTCACATTGGGGTTTTTAGTGATGAACATCGCATCGCCATAACTGAAAAAACGGTAGCGATTTTTGACCGCACTTTTATAGGCGTTCATGGTGTGGCTAAAGCCTGCGAAGGCAGACACCAACATAATCAATGTGCTTTCAGGCAAGTGGAAGTTGGTAATCAATGCATCCACCACACGGAATGATTTGCCTGGGTAAATAAAAATAGACGTATCAGAAAAATAAGGTTCAATTAAATCTGGATTGCCATTTTCTTCTGCCGATAGGGCAGCGGTTTCAATAGAACGCACTGATGTTGTGCCTACTGCAATGACACGTTTACCCGCTTTTTTCGTTTCAATAATGGCATTGCAAACTTCTTGAGAAAGTTCCACATATTCCGCGTGCATAATGTGATCTTCAATATTTTCAACACGTACGGGTTGGAATGTGCCTGCGCCCACGTGCAAAGTCACAAATTCAAAACTAACGCCTTTTTCATGTAGCTTTTGTAACAGTTCATCATCAAAATGCAAACCTGCTGTTGGTGCCGCCACTGCACCAGGCACTTTGTTATACACGGTTTGATAGCATTCTTGATCCGCTTCTTCATCAGGGCGATCAATATAAGGCGGCAAAGGCATATGACCGATTTCTTGTAACACATCAAGCACATTGCGACTTTTATCCGCTAATTCCACCTCAAAAAGGGCATCTTGACGACCAACCATAATGGCTTTTACGCCCTTATTTTCACCCAGTTTATCTTCACCTAAAAATAATTCAGCACCTTCTTTCGGGGCTTTTGACGAACGAATATGCGCTAAGAAATGATGTTCATTTAAAACACGCTCCACCAATACTTCAATTTTTCCGCCACTGGCTTTACGACCAAACATACGAGCAGGGATCACGCGCGTATTGTTAAAAATCAACAAATCGCCTTCGTCGATTAAATCCAATACATCGGTAAAAGTGCGGTGAGAAATTTCCCCATTTTCGCCATTAAGTTGTAACAAGCGGCAAGAAGAACGATCTTCTTTAGGATAACGAGCAATCAGCTCATCTGGTAAGTCAAAATGAAAGTCAGAAACACGCATAGTTGTAAATAATGAAAGCTAAAAATGGGGCATAGTCTAGAGCGAATAAGAGGGAAAAACAAGGGGGAAATGTTGTTGGGTATGAATCGGGTTGAGAGATAGAGTAGAAAGGTAAATATTATACTATTCAAATTTATTGAGTTTTATTGCAACGCAAAACCGCCTGAAAGCGGCTGCCTCGGTTGTTCTCACCGAAATAAAACTCACGAGCAGTTTCAACACACAGCCGCCCGAAGGCGGCTGCCTAAGCAGATGAAACAAAAGCTTATTTTAGCGGTGGTTTCAACACACAGCCGCCCGAAGGCGGCTGCGTATGGATGCGATTTACATAACTTCTTATTCAATGTTTCAACACACAGCCGCCCGAAGGCGGCTGCTATAG
>PPYE01343990.1_pt1 | contig 14819 bp, 9 predicted proteins | sample 1559881 | NCBI WGS metagenome assembly PPYE01 (sample SAMN08240022, study PRJNA423297) | Human gut metagenome, whole genome shotgun sequencing project. | reverse complement strand
GATAACCTGTTCGTTGGTCTTCAAGTTGAATACAGTAGCTGTTTCAGAGTTCAGACCCAGTTCCTTGTAGTTGTCAACTTTTGCCTTAGAAGCGTTGAATGATACGAAATCGGGTTCTCCGTAGTTAGCCAGTTCTTCAGCAGTCGGGCGGATGAACATGTTAGTTACGAAGTGAGCCTGCCATGCCACTTCCATGATGAAACGTACTTTCATACGAGTAGCGGGGTTGGCACCACAGAAGGTATCAACAACAAACAGACGCTTGCCGCTCAGCTGCTTAACAGCTTTAGCTTTCAAGTCAGCCCAAGCTTCTTCAGAGCAAGGTTTGTTGTCGTTTTTGTATTCTTCAGAAGTCCACCATACAGAATCCTTGCTGGCTTCATTCATTACGAAGAATTTATCTTTAGGAGAACGACCGGTATAGATACCTGTCATTACATTTACAGCACCCAGTTCAGTTACCTGACCTTTTTCAAAACCTTCCAAACCTGGTTTGGTTTCTTCTGCGAACAGTACATCGTAAGACGGGTTGTGGATAATTTCCTTCACGTCTTGGATACCGTACTTGCTTAAATCTAAATTTGCCATTTCTTTTAATGATTTAAAATGTTGGTATTTGGTTTATAATCTCTTTCCTTAATCTCTTTTTACCTTTGATTTACAAGGGAAAACGGGTGTAGAAAAGCTCTTTTTTTCCTGCTTTTCAGCAGGTCCCTTGTTTTTCGCCTACAAAAGTAATACTTTCTTTTTAAAGAAAAGCTCTATTAGAGAAATTTTTCTCTAATAGGAAATCTTTTATAAAACCATAACAATATCTGCTAACTGAATGTTGCAAATTGGGTGAAATTCGTTTACTTTGCAGTAGATTTTAATGTGCTAATGTGCTGATATGCCAATGTGCTAATTGCCATGCGGCATTACGTACACCACATTTGCACATTAGCATATTTGCACATTAGCACATTTATAGTTATGAAGGTTATCAACTTTGCCGAGACAAATTCTGTCTTGAACCAATACGTGGCGGAAATTCGTGATGTAGCAGTCCAGGGCGACCGTATGCGTTTCCGCCGTAATATTGAACGCATTGGAGAGATAATGGCGTATGAAATGAGTAAGGAACTGACGTATTCTGTCAAGCAGGTACAGACTCCCTTGGGAGTGGCGCCGGTCAGCACACCCGATGACGAGGTGGTGATTGCTACTGTTTTCCGTGCCGGGCTGCCCTTACATACTGGATTCTTGAATATGTTCGACCATGCCGGGAACGCTTTTGTTTCCGCTTACCGTTATTATAAGGATAAGGAATGCCGCACGGTGGATGTACACATCGAATACATCGCTACTCCGGATTTGTCCAAGAAGACATTATTGATTGTAGACCCGATGCTTGCCACGGGAGAAAGTATGGAATTGGCCTGGAAGGCCTTCGTCACCAAGGGGATGCCGGCCAAGTTGCAGATAGCCTGTGTCATAGCCAGCCGGCAGGGCGTAGAGCATCTGGAAAAGCTGTTCCCTGGAGATGAAGTGACCTTGTGGTGTGCGGCAATCGACCCTGAGATGAACGAGCATTCCTATATCGTGCCCGGGTTGGGAGATGCCGGAGATTTGGCTTTCGGTGACAAGATATAAGGTTCATATATCTTGTCCATCAGCCTTTTTCCAAGTGCGGGCCTATAATGCCCCGGTTCATAATAATTGTGGATGTCTTCCGTGTATTCGTTGATACCGGTGAAATCAAACACATTCCGTTTTCCGAAGAAGCGCTTTAGCGTCTTTACGTCGGTAGGGTTTATGTTGACCTGCAGGTAGTCGGGACTGATAATGATTTTCACATTGGTATCATGCTTCCGGCAAATCCACTTTATTTCCTGCAACAGATTGATTTGCTTTTCCCTGAGCACTTGGGGGGCTTCCCGGTATTTCCCGTCTCTATAATTCTTCATTTTCTCTTTGGTGAATTCTCCTTTCCGGTTTTCCCAGTACTTATCTCCCTCTTCCTTTATCATTTTCTCTCTGGGATTCAGCACATCATTGGTTACCGGGTTTCGGGTGGAGCCATAGGGGTTTATAATCCCTTTCATGTAAGGGCGATAGGTATGGAACAGCTTGTAGTCCAGATAGGGGAGGAGAAAGTTCGGGTAAAAGAAGGCTTGGCAGAATTCCTTCTGAAACTTGAAGCTGCTTATTCCCGATATGGCGGGCGGCAGAATGTTGGAATGTCCGGTCAGGCAGCGGTCGTTGTGCAATGATTCCTTGTCGATAATCAGCAGCAGGTTCTTGATTGTTGCACCTGCCTTGTCCAGTGCTTTCAGCTTCAGGCAGACGGCGGCAAGGCTTTCGGCATTTCCGAATAGCCGTACGGCTCTTCCGCCGTGGAGGTATTTCTCCCATTCATGGCATTGATAAGCCATAGTGCAGGAGTTTCCCATGATATAGGAGTCGATGGGGATGGTATCCCGGTTGTTCAGATACATCTGCCACCCCACGTACCCTTCGTTTAGTACAACCGGGGTTTGGTCGTATCGTTCATAGTTCTTCAGGACCATGAAAGGGTCGTCCAGGAAATAGACTGCCAGTAGGGCTATAAAAGGGATAAAAAGGATAAAGAGCTTTTTCATGAAACGTATGGCTGCGTTCCGTTCGCTGTTTTTCTTCATCATGTGTCTTTATTGTCAAAATTGTAAATATATGAAGCTGTCCGAGTTGAACTGTCCCAGTGTGAAAAGTATTATGGCGAGCAGATAATAGATACTCCATCTTACGGCTGTCGGCTGTCGTCCGAGGGCTTCCAGCAAATCATGCTTGGACATGAAATATTCGTAAACCAATATCAGTACGAGTGCGCTTCCTGCCACAATGCTGTTGTGGTCCGGCATTCCGATGTTCATTTCCTTCCAACTGTAATGTACGCCGAAGGAGAGGTGGCTGATGTAGTGGAACGCTTCGGCCATGGAACTTGCCCGGAAGAATATCAGAGATACGGCAAAAAGTAGGTAGGTCCTTACGACGGATAATGTGGCATATAAGCGGCTTCCCAATTGGGCTTTCAGTCTGCGGTGAAATGCTGTGGTCTTCATCTCGTAGAAGATGATGACACCTTGAATTAGTCCGTAGACAGCGAAGTTCCATCCGGCACCATGCCAGATACCCAGTCCCGTGAAGGTCAGCGCCAGACTTAGAAATACGCCCCATTGTCCCCATCCACGCAGGCTCGAGGACAACGGGAGGTACAGATAGTCGCGTACCCAGAATGAAAGCGACATGTGCCATCGGCGCCAGAAGTCGGCAGTGGTCTGTGCAATGAACGGCCGGTTGAAGTTTGGGCTGAGCTTGAATCCCAGCATGCGCGCTCCTCCCAATGCGATGTCGGTATATCCGGAGAAGTCTGCATACAGCTCTATCGGATATAGGAGGCATGCCATCAGCAATTGCACGCCCGAGGCTGTGTATACCGACCCGAAGACACCGTCTATGTATGGGGCGATGGAGTCGGCCAGTATCAGTTTCTTTATCAGTCCCACGACAATCAGTCTCATTCCGTAGACCATGGATGTATAGTCCGTAGCTTTGCAGGACTTCAGTTGGGGGAGCATGTCACTTGCCCTTTCTATGGGACCGGAAAGGAACTTCATGAAGAAGAGCATGTATATCATGAACTCGGGCAGGCTCTTTTCCGGTTCTTCTTCTTGCCAGTAGATTTCTGTCAGGTACGAAATGGCCTGGAAAGTATAGAAAGAGATTCCCAGTGGAAAAAGAATGTGGCAGTCTGTAAGCCGGTCGGCATACCGGAATGCCAACCAGCTCACGACCAGAAAACACACACCTGAAAAATAAATTCCCTTCATGCTGCTTTCCCGCTTGGCCTGTCCTATCCATTTGCCAAAGTAGAAGGTGGCAAACGTGAGGATGAGGGCCGTTATCAGAAAAGCGAGGTGGTAGAAGCCTATGAAGAGGCAGCTGGCTGTCAGTAAGGTCGCTTTTCTGAATCGTGAAGGAAGCGTATGGTATAGAATGAAAGTACACGCAAACAGTACGACGAAGTTCAGGGATATGAATGACATTTCCTAGTTGGTTTTGGTTAAAATGGCATGGCAGATGTCTCCCACGTTTTTGAGTTTTACAATATCTCTGAAGGTGAAGCGTACATTGAATTTCTTCTCTATCTTGTTTATCAGTTGCATGTTGGTCAGTGAATCCCATCCTTCTATATCCTGGGCGGTGGTCTCATTGTCAAGTACGATGTTCTCTCTTTTCAGTACCTCTCGAAAGATGAGGCTCATTTCATTCAAAATAGTCTGTGTATCCATTGTCAAGTTTAAATTAGTTCTTGTATTTTCTTTCTGTCTGTTTTGCTACTGGTGTTCAGCGGAAACTGTTCCAGACAATGCATATGCTTGGGAATCATGTAGTAGGGAAGCCTGCTACACAGATATTCCTCTATCTGCTGTTTGTCGAGCTGTTTCTTCTCTACGACGAGATGCAGTTCGCACTGGTTGTCGTTGTCGTATTTGGGAATGACGACTACACGGCATTCACCGTTGAAAAAGTTTTTTGCCACATGTTCAATCTCGCTCAGCTCAATGCGAAACCCTTGTATCTTTATCTGTGAGTCTTTTCGTCCGCAATAGATGATGTCGCCGTCGGCGTCCATTTGGCAGAGGTCTCCTGTCTTGTAGTATACTTTTCCATTGGCGGTCTCTACGAGGCATTCCCCGTTTTTTTCGGGAGCATTCCAGTAGCCGCCCATCACTTGATTGCCGCTAATCCATAGTTCACCGGTTTCTCCGGTAGGCAGCGGGCGGCTGTCTGCATCCATAATCAGAGCATCGATGCCTTCGAAAGGTTTTCCGATGGCGACCATGCCGTTGTGATGCTTGCAGGAGGTGACGGGTATCCGGTAGGCAGTGCAGTAGATGGTTCCCTCTGTCGGTCCGTATAGGTTTATGAAAGAGGCATTGGGGACGCATTTTCTGAAAGCACCCAACAGCTCCGCGTCAGATGCCTCGGCAGTAACCACCAGATATCTCAGTGCGGGAAGGTGTATCTCCGGAAAATAGGGACGTAGCAGCTGGAGCAGTGAAGGGGCTACGGCAGCGAAGGTCAGGTCGTATTTTTCCAGAGTTTCAATTACGTTGATGTATTTCACGCCTTCCGGAGAAACGGTGTATATGCAAGCACCCAGCGTCAGCGGATACAGAAAGGATACGATGGAAACGTCGAAAGTGAGTTCGAACATCTGCAGCATCCGGTCGTTCTCGTCCAGTTGCCAGCCGAGGCGGTGATAGGCGGTATAGAAAGCATTCAGGTTGCGGCGGGAGATGGGCACTCCTTTGGGTTCGCCCGTGCTTCCGGAAGTGAAGATAATGTAGGCATTTTCCTCTTCTGCCGTATGGAGGATGTCTTCTGCGGCGTGGAACGTGGTGGAGTTCTCTGCCTGCTCTATTTCGGAGGTGCATATCAGTTCCAGATTCCGGGTGTCGAGGTTCAAGACATGGATATTCTCGGTATGCAGCACGAGGCGGATGCCTGCTAAGCCGGCAATTCTGTCATTCCTATGTTTGGGGTAGGAAGGATGGAGGATGACGTATGCCTTTCCGCAAATCAGTGCAGATAGTATGGATGCGTATGTTTCCAGTCTGTTTTCCGCGACGATGCCGATAATTTTGTCTTCTCTGTCCTTGAATAGGGAGGATATTTTCTGTACGCAAGTTGCCAGCTCTCCATAAGTGCAGGCAGTGTCTTCGATGACGAATGCCGGCCGGTCGGCATATTTGCCGAAGGCTTTCACGATGTCGCCAATCAAGTCATTTGAATGTTTTTTCATTTACTCCGTTATGTTATGTTCAGTTTTTGCGGAAGCGATGTTTATCCGTCGTTCATTAAAGACAGTGGTTTCCTGCAATCTCCCTATCGGGCAATCCTTAAGATTTCTAAAAAGGAAGGATATAGTTCGGAATAAAAGAAACTGAGAGGCAAATACATACTCACCACGGAATTACACGGATTAACATAACTAAAAGTTCTTTATTATCAGAACTCCAAAGATAATCTGTGTTAATCCGTGTAATTCCGTGGTGAGTTATGGTACACTCTCCGGGCAGAATGGGTTTGCAAACAAAGTCCTTATTTTGCCCAGAACAGTTTGTGGTAGTAAGTGTCTTCGGCCGACACCTCTTTATAGTAGGGATTGTAGTTGACTTCCGTATTCGGGTATCTCCAGCGGTTCGGCACATTTGTGATGGTACCGGCCACTTCGGGGAAGACCAGGCCGGACGGATAGCCGGTACGTCGGATGTCACTCCATGCCTCGCGACTGGCCAGGAAACCGAAATGCAGCCACTTTTGGGTAATGATAGCATCCAGCTTGTCTGCATATTCCGTGCTGTTCCATTTGGCAGCAGCGAAAGAGGCTGTTTCTTCGGCAGTGGGGGCATTATACCGGCGTGCGTTTTCACCCGTACTTACCGAGTCGTAATAGTAGTAAAGCGTGATGGACTGGCTGACAGCCTTTTTGAACTCTTCTTCCGCTTTTGCTTCATTCTTTGCCACTCCATACCCCATTTCATAGGCTTCCGCTTTCAGGAAATGGATCTCGGGTGAGGCCATTATCAGCATGTCGAATTTATCGTTTTCCCAAAAGAAACCTTTCTGCGTGATTTGTGAGAAACCGGTGTTGCTGGTATTGACTTCGTCTTGTGCCTGCGAGTTGTAATATTCCGTCAGCTCATCCGCTACGGTAAGGTCTGTGCCCAGATAACGGTGTTCGTCCAATTGACCGGTGTTCTGGTTGGTAATCTTCACGGGATTGAAGTTGAGTAGGATGCGCGGGTCGTCTTCTCCTTTCACATAAACGCCGCTCAGTGGGTCATTGCAGGTCATATCGTAGTTGCCATGGCCCAGCATGCGGTCGATGATGGCGCCCGAAGCGAGTCGGTTGGTTACCCAGTCACCCAGTCCGTGGCCTGCAGTGAAGTTCAGTTGCCCAGACTTCTGGTTGACAATGAGGATGTTGTTTTCTTGTTCCTCTATCAACGGATAGGCTGACGGATTTTTCAGGATTTCCTTGATGGCGGTACGGCCTTCCGTCTGCAAGTCTCCTTGCGCGGCTACGCGCATGGCAAGGCGCAGTCGCAAGGAGTTTGCATAACGTTCCCATTTGTCCATGTCCCCGTTGTTGATAAAGTCTTGTGTATTGAAGTTCCTCGGTGTGGGGATGGAGCGGAACCGCGGAGCAATTTCTTTGAGCTCGTCAAGAATGGTTTTATATATATTCTCGGCCTTGTCATAGTGAGCATACGATTTACCTACATCGTTGGTAAGCGGCAGCATGCAAGCTTCCGAGAAAGGCATATCCCCGAAAACGTCCACTGTGGCGGCGAAAAAATCGTACAGCTGTACTTTGGCGGCAAGATAGAATGCCTCATCCTGTGCTTGCTCTGCCGCGCTTTCTTCTTTGTAGAGAGATTCCAGCTTGCGGAACTGGGCCAGTGCCGAATACACATTGTCCCACTGTCCGTCAATGGCGGGTATATAGCCGGGGGTATACATATCTGTAGTGTTGGAGTAGCCGAAGGTTTGTGCATACTTGCCTGTAAACTGTGAATCGAATCCGAAGAACCGGTTGTATTCGTAAACATCATAGTCCTTTACTTTTTGGAAGACTCCTACCATCAGATTACTGATGGTGACTTGGGTTACTTTGGAGGGGTCTTCGTATTTGCTGTCGAAGTCATAATCCGTACAGCCTGATGTTGTCAGGAGGAATGCTCCCAATGAAACAAGAGATAATATCTTTGTCTTTTTCATACTCTTTTTTGTTTTTTGGATGGTTGTTTTGTCAGAAACTTGCACGAAGTGAAACACCGAAACTGCGGGTAGCTGTGGTAGAACTTCCCACGGTAGCCTGGTTGGCCCAGGATGTTCCGACGGACGACTCCGCATCGTAGTTTTTCAGTGCTTTGTAGAAGTAGAAGAGGTTACGTCCGAAGACCGACACACTCAGCCGGCCCAGTCCCAGTTTGGAAATTATCTTTTCGGGAAACTGGTAGCCGATGGTCAATTCACGCAGTTTGACATAAGAATTGTCGAATACCGAATGGCGGTATGTCAGCTGTTCGGCCTCCGTTCCCCAATTATAGGTGGTGTTGTAGTAATAGCCTGCCGGAATGATACGTGTGTTTCTTTTGCCAGTGGAGGCCACTACACCCGGAAGGATGATGCCGTCGTGGTAGATTATCTCTCCGTTGGGGCCGGCACCTGTGGAAGGGTCTACTTGTACCGGAATTCCGCTGGAATTGTTGTCGCCCGGATAGTAATAGGACAGTCCGCCTTGTTCCGTATCGCGGTACTTTAGGGATTCGGGTGTCAGACCCACTGCGGTGGCATATTGGTTCATTTCGTTGATAACATCTCCTCCGATGCGGAAGTCGATACTGAAATCGAGGAATACATTCTTGTAGGAGAAAGAGTTGAATAGACCTCCTACGCCTGCCGGATTGATGTTGCCGACTTTCTGCAATTCGGTTTGGTTGAGGTAAAGACCTTTATCGGAAACGAGGTACTCACCGTTTTCGTTCACCTGGGGAACCTGTGCATAGATGTCACCCATTGGCTGGCCTTCCACAGCTTGTATTTTTATTCCGCTGCCTCCGGAGTTGAGTATTTCCAGATAGGGCACTCCATCGGCCAGTTTCACTACTTTGTTCTTATATACACCATAGTTGGCTGTCAGGTCCCAGCGGAAATCTCTGGTCAGTATGGGAGTGGCACTGATTGATATATCCCAGCCGTGGTTGGCTACCTCGCCCACATTCATCAACACATTCTTTACGCCTGATGTGGAAGGTTGCGGCGTGGAGAGTATCTGGTCCTTTACACGGTTGTTGTAGTAAGATACATCTATACCCAACCGGTTGTTTAAGAACTTGCTTTCCAGACCTATCTCGTATTCGTACTTCTTTTCCGGACGGATATCTGCATTCCCCCATGAAGAGGGAATGGTGTTCCAGGTGAATCCGTTGTCCGAACCTTGCTCGTAGACGATATTGGCGGTATAGGTTTCAGGAGCATTTCCTACGATACCGTATGAGAGGCGCAGTTTTCCATAGTTCCACCATGACGGCATGTGGAAGGCTTGAGTGAAGAGGAAACTCAGATTAGCGGAAGGATAGAAAAAACTCTGGTCTTTTAGGGTAGACGAGCGTTCCTGGCGTCCGGTCAGTTCAAGGAATAGATAGTTGTCCCATCCCAGGCTCAGTGTACCCATATAGCCGGTTTTCAGTAGTTCCATACGTTGCAGGGTACTGCTTGGCGTGTAGCGGCTGGCATTGAGGTCGAACCAGTTTTCCGTGACAAGCCCGCCATTGGTGGAGACCCTCATATTGTTCATATTTTCGTAGCGTCCGGTCCAGCCTACGGTGGCGGCAATGTCGAAGCGGTTGATATTATAGTTGAAGTTCAACATAACATCTCCATAGACAATGTCGTAACGGCGGTTGATGGACTGGAAGCTACCGTTGGGGTCGTATAGGGAATTGGGTTGTTCGCTTTCATATTTCAGTGTTTGCTTCACATCTGTGATATCAGTTGAAACCTGGGCGCGCAGACTCAGCCAGTTGGTTATCTGCCAGGTGGGGCGAATCATACCGATGAGCCGATTCTCTGTCTCGTCGCTATGGTGATGGTACATATTCCACAGCATGTTGTTCACTCCGGTGGCGTAACTGGGGTCGTAGGCCCATGATTCCTCAGGAGTCAGCGTGGCGTTTCCTCCGACAAAGGTATTACGGTATCCCAGACTGGTGACGTAGCTTTGTTTCAGATAGGGAATGTCCAGGAAGGTGGAGAACATGTTGCCGAAACCGCTGTATAGGTTGAGCGAGGTTTGCGGACGGTCTTCTACATTCTGTACAATGTAGTTAAGGGAGTATTCCAGTTTCAGCGGTTTCGCCAGTTGATACGAACCGGTCAGCTTGAAGTTGTGTTTGGTGAAGTTTCCGGTCAAGGCATTGGGAATCTCGTCCATGAATGTGTAAGAGAAGCGGTTGCTGGTGGTTTCCGTCCCTTGTGAGATGGCGAGATTGTAAGTCTGGGTCCAGCCGGTGCGAAACAACTCTTTCCACGGGTTGTCGGTCAGTGCCTGGTAGGGGCGTATCTTCCCGTCCCAGTAAAGTACCTCGCTGCCGTCGTATTTCGGGCCGAAGGACAAGGTGGTGGAACGGAGGCTTTTGTAGCTTTGTCCGTTTAGGGTTCTCTGATAGAAGCCTCCCGTCTGTTTCTCATAATCGCTGTATGCGGTGTTGTAGGTTCCCGGCCCGTATACGGTCTGTACTTTCGGCAGATAAGCCGGTAAGTTTGCCATGACTTGGGCATTGAAGTCCACCGTCAGCTTGCCGCTTTTGGCGCGTTTGCTGGTGATGACTACCGCACCGTTTGCAGCCTCCGAGCCGTAGAGAGCTGTGGCAGAAGCTCCTTTCAGAATACTGAGGCTCTCGATGTCCTCTGGGTTGATGTCTACCAGACCATTGGAACGGATTTGTCCGTCGTTGCCAAATTCGGCGAAGTCCGTGCTTTTGCCCGTGCCGCCGTTGCGGATGGGTACACCGTCCAGAATGATGAGTGGCTGGTTATTTCCAGTGATGGAGGTCAGTCCGCGTACGTTGATGGAGACAGCTCCGGCAGAACCGCCTTGTGTCTGTGTGATGCGGACTCCCGGTGCTTTACCGTACATGGCAGAGGCAAAGTTGGGTGCTCCTGCCTTTACCAATTCGTCTGCACTGATGGTACTGATGGCATAGCCGACACGTTTTGTGTCTTTTTTGATACCCATTGCCGTTACTACGACTTCTTTCAATTGCCGGGTGTCTTCGCTGAGTGTAATCTTTAGGTCGCCTTGCTTTTTTCGTTTTGCCAAGCTTATCTCCCGGGTGGCATAGCCCATGTAAGCGATAGAGAGTGTTGCATCTGCAGGAACGGTCAGTGTGAAGTTGCCGTCCACATCGGTAATGACGCCGTTGTTGGTACCTTTCTGTATGACGCTGGCACCGATAAGCGGTTCTCCCGTTACATCTCTCACAATGCCTTTAATGGTTCGGTTTTCTTGTGCGAAGGCTGTTCCGGTGAAAAGAAATGCTAATAACCAACTTGCAATAATCAAACTTTTTTGGAAGTGCGACGCTGAATGTGGAATGTCACACCGTTTTCTCATCCTGATTTTCATACTACTGAAAAATAATTGATTTATCTTATTATAAATGTTACGTCCTTTCGGCGGATATTTTAGCAAGAGGTATGCCAAACGAAAGGCAGACTATCCTTTTAAGGATGAATAATATTGATAATCAATTGCTTATTTCCTATTGGGAAAAAGGGAAGTTCGGGTGTTTGTGGTGTGGAGATGTGGAAAAAATCCACAGTAGGTATTCCACAATTTCCCTCTCTTCCCTTGAAGTCTTGTTGTCGACCCTTATTGGTAGCCTTGTTCATCGGAGGTATGCTCTATCACTGCAATAAAATCTGGTGCAGTTGCAATGGTTGCATTTTCTTTTCAGGTGGGAGTGTTTTTGACCTTTATCTGGGAAGGATTACTCGAACGAAGGAACTATCAGCCTGCGGTTTGTGAGAGAAAGGATAAGGAGGGAGGTATTCTTACTTTTAGGAAATTAATATCATGTTTGCACCTTATTTGTTTCGTGCAAACATAATATTAATAAGAAATGATGCAAGCTATTAATATTGCAACTCAAAAGTGTGGGAGCAACATACTTTTGAGTTGCTTCCACTGCATCTGAAATGCCGTTGGATAAGAAATTTCAGCAGATGAGTGGAAGCAACTTATGCAAAAATCTTAGTGGTTTATTTTACTTTCCACGTATCATTCGTCATCAGTAATTCCTCGAAGTTGTGATACTTCTTCTTGGCAGACACCTCTTCGATTTGTTCGTGAACGGCATCGTCGTAAGTAGGAGCTTCCACATCGCGGATAACACCGAGTGCAATCGGGAAGTCGGGACCTTCCATCAGGGCAAGCTTCAGTTGCAGGGTGTTGTCCATGCAGTGGGCATCGTGGATGAGGATATCCTTCTCTGTAATGCCGTTCTCACCGAGTTTCACGACTTTCAGACCAAAGCCTTCCTGCATCAGTCCGTATTCGTTGTTCTCGCCGAAGAGCATCGGTTCGCCGTGTTTCAAGTAGATGGCATTCTTGGCGCGGTCTTCCTTTTTGGCTACGGAGTCATGCGTACCGTTATTGAAGATAACGCAGTTTTGCAGAATCTCGCAAACGGAAGCCCCTTTGTGAGCCATGGCTGCCTTCAATATTTCCACTGTCCCCGGAGCATCGGTAGCTACCGCGCGGGCAAAGAAACGGCCGCGGGCACCGAAGCAAAGCTCTGCCGGGTGGAATGGATCTTCTACCGTACCATAGGGAGACGACTTGCTGACGAAACCACGTGGAGAGGTCGGAGAATATTGACCTTTGGTCAGACCGTAGATGCGGTTGTTCAGCAGAATCATGTTCAGGTCGATGTTACGGCGTACGGCGTGGATGAAGTGATTACCGCCGATGGCCAGACCGTCACCGTCGCCGGAGATTTGCCATACCGTCAGGTTGGGATTGGCAACCTTGGCACCTGTAGAGATGGCAGCAGCACGTCCGTGGATGGTCTGCATCGCATACGTATTCATGTAATAGGGCAGACGGCTGGAGCAGCCGATACCTGAGATGACGGCATTCTCCCAAGGAGCTTTGCCGATTTCTGCCATTGCTTTGTGCAGTGAGGCCAGAAAGAAGTGGTCACCACAACCCGGACACCAACGAGGTTGTCCTTTTTTATAGTCTTTTGCTGTATATTCGCACATAATCTTTTTAAATTGATAGTTGATAATTGATAGTTGATAATTGGTGGTTGGTCATTGATAATCCGCATATTACGCATGGTTATTATCAATAGTCAACAGTCAATTGTCAATTAATTTATTGAACGCTGCCACCAGCTCGGCAACGACGAACGGCTGTCCTTTGACTTCGTTGAACTGGTACGGGGTGAAGTTGTCTATCTTCATACGTAGATAACCGGCAAATTGTCCGAGGTTCTGTTCGGCAACTACCACCTTCTTGTACTTCTTCAGAACAGCTTCTGTGTTCTTGGGGAGTGGGTTTAGATAAGTGAAGTGGGCGAGGGCAACCTTCTTGCCTGCCTTGTTCATCTCTTCCATGGCCGAATACAAGTGGCCGTATGTACCGCCGAAACCGACAATCAGCAAATCGGCATCGTCTGCACAGCCTTGCACTTCTACATCAGGTACGGGGATTTTGGCCACCTTCTCGGCACGTAGGTGGCACATCAAGTTATGGTTTTCGGGATCGGTGGAGATGGCACCGGTATTGCTGTCTTTCTCCAGACCGCCGAGGATGTGCATATAGCCTTCTTGTCCAGGGATGGCCCAGTAGCGGACGCCCGTTTCGGGATTGCGTTTGTACGGAGTATAGTTGTCCTTCATTTCGGGAGTCACATAGGGAGGAGTGATGGCGGGATAGTCTGCCAGTTTGGGCAGCTTCCAGGCGCCGGAACCATTGGCAACAAAGCCGTCGGTCAGCAATACGACCGGAGTCATGTGTTCCAATGCAATCTTGCTTGCCATGTAGGCTGCATCGAAACAGTTTGTGGGTGAAGAGGCAGCGATGACGGGCATTGGGCTTTCACCGTTGCGGCCGAACAATGCTTGTAACAAGTCTGTCTGCTCTGACTTGGTGGGCAGACCGGTAGAAGGGCCGCCACGTTGCACATCGAGCACAACCAGCGGAAGTTCTGTAATGACTGCCAGGTTCATGGCTTCCGATTTCAGACAGACACCGGGACCTGAAGTGGAGGTCACAGCCAGCGCGCCTGCAAAAGCGGCGCCGATAGAAGTGGCGCAACCGGAAATTTCGTCTTCACACTGCACGGTCATCACGCCCAGAGACTTGTGCTTAGAGAGTTCGTGCAGTACATCGGTTGCCGGAGTAATGGGATAGGAGCCGAGGAACAGCTTCAGGCCAGCCTTTTCAGCTGCGGCGATGAAGCCGTAAGCAGTAGCTTTGTTACCCGTGATATCCATGTATCTGCCGGGAACGGTGGTTTTACTTTCAATCTTATATGTGTGGGCTACGGAAGCATGGGTGTTGTGTCCGTAATCATATCCTGCATGGATGACCTTGATGTTTGCCTCGGCAATTTCGGGCTTTTTGGCGAATTTCTCGCGGATGAAATCTTCGGCTATCTTTAGGTCGCGGTTGAACAGCCAGCATACCAGACCTACTGCAAACATGTTGCGGCATTTCAGCATGGATTTGTTGTCCATTCCGGTGTCGGCAAGGCAGTCTTTCACCATCTTTGAGATGGGGGCGGCGATGACATCCTGCTTAATACCCATTTCCTCTATCGGATTATCGGTCTTGAAAGCCGCCTTTTCCAGGTCTGATTTCTGAAAAGCGTCTGTATCGATAATGATACAAGCAGTGGATTTAGCAAACTTATATTGGGTTTTCAGTGCGGCGGCGTTCATCGCTACCAATACGTCGCATTTGTCACCCGGGGTATAGACTTTCTCAGCACCGATATGTACTTGGAAACCGGAAACACCGGTAAGTGAGCCTTGCGGGGCGCGGATGTCTGCCGGATAGTCGGGGAATGTACTGATATCATTGCCCACGGTAGCCGAAACTGTTGAAAAGATGTTGCCGGCGAGCTGCATACCATCGCCGGAGTCTCCGGAGAAGCGGACTACCACTTGCTCCAGTTCTTTGACCATCATGTCGTTTGCCATAACTTACGAAT
>PPYE01433322.1_pt1 | contig 14823 bp, 11 predicted proteins | sample 1559881 | NCBI WGS metagenome assembly PPYE01 (sample SAMN08240022, study PRJNA423297) | Human gut metagenome, whole genome shotgun sequencing project. | reverse complement strand
TTGGTATTACCTCCATCATTTGAGACCATCTTATCAAATGCAGGAAGAGATTTGAAGGTACGGATGATTACCTACTTACTTAAAAAAAGTCCTGAGGAAATCTTTGATATCCTCAGGACTCTCTTTATAATATCCTCAAACTGCTGTCCGACAGCAGCCTGCAAAATTCAGCCTAAAATTATTTAAGAGTAACTTTAGCGCCTTCAGCTTCCAGTTTTGTTTTGATTTCTTCAGCTTCTGCTTTAGATGCAGCTTCTTTTAATACCTTAGGAGCTCCGTCAACTACTGCTTTAGCTTCTTTTAATCCTAAGCCTGTAGCTTCACGAACAACTTTGATAACTTTAACTTTGTTTGGACCAACTTCTGTTAATTCAACATCAAATTCGTCTTTTTCTTCTGCTGCTTCTGCTGCACCGCCTGCTGCTGCTACTACAACACCTGCTGCTGCAGATACACCAAATTCTTCTTCACAAGCTTTTACTAATTCATTTAATTCTAATACAGATAACTCTTTGATAGCTTCAATAAATTCAGCTGTTGTTAATTTTGCCATTATTATTTACCTCCAATTTTAATATATACTGTTTTCTGTCCAACTTGGGACTTTGTTCATCATATCAGACCACGCACAAGCCGCGCTGTCTGCTTCCCTGCTTTATCCGCTTATTCAGCCTGCTGCTGTTCAGCAATCTGATTAAGCACACGAGCAAAGTTTGCGATAGGTGACTGGATACTTCCAAGCAGTTTTCCGAGAAGTTCTTCTCTTGAAGGAACCTGGGAAAGAGCTTCCATTCCAGCTTTGTCATAGTAAGCGTTTTCTACAACACCTGCTACTAATTCCAGAGTCGGAACTGTCTTTGCATATTTAGCAAGAATTCTTGCAGGAGCTGTTGCATCTTCTGTACAAACAGCTAATGCGTTTGTTCCCTCCAAGTGCTGGCATAACTCTTCACAAGGTGTGCCTTTGAATGCAAAGTTCATCATTGTGTTTTTGTAAACTTTGTAAACAACACCAGCTTCTCTTAATTCCTTACGCATCTGTGTATCCTGCTCAACATTGATGCCTTTGTAGTTTACTAAAACTACTGCTGCTGCATCTTTAATGCTGTTGGAAATCTCGTCTACGACAGGTTTTTTAAGTTCTACTTTTGCCATGAATTGGTGCACCTCCTTATTTTTTTAGGCTGCGCTGCTCAAAATCAGAAAACCTCTTTGCCATAAAGACAAAGAGGTTTTATCAATCTTATCTGTTTAAGAATGAATCTTTCCTCGGCAGGCGTTTTGATCCTTATGCCTTACGGCACCTGCTGTCTTCGGCAGCTATTCCTTAGATAACATATCACATACTCATAAGCTTGTCAACTGTTTTTCTGCGTATTCTTAATTTTTTTATTTCTTTAAATCTTTAACCTTCCAGCTGAATCTTAAACAAACGGGCCGCTGCTTTCTGAGGCATTTTTACCCACAGCATATCTTCTTCTATTTTATATTCACATCCCACTGCTTTCGGATAAATAACAGATACATCCTTCACCCTGCGTCCCAGATTCAGAGGAATTCTTCCTTCCTGCACTTTTGTCATGAATACTGCCAGATATACTGTATTCTCCTTTTTCACTCCATAGGCAAGCACATCGTCTGCAATATCATTAAATCCTCTTGGAAATACAGGAACTGCATCCTTGATGTCTCCCCGTATCTCTTTATACAGAGAGATTCCCTCCTTCATAAGTTCCATGGAGTTTTCTCCCAGTTTCCACACCATGCCGCTGATATAAGGACGCAGGAGAATTCCATTTACCATATTGTAAATCACATGCTCCGGATCATCCTCATAAGGATACACCCACATTCCTGCCTGCTCCGGTGTGACTGCACTTGCCACATTCGAAGCAATATAGGAATTATAAATATAATCTGTCTGATCGCTGGTGGACTGCAGGCTTAAAATCTTCAGCATTCCATAATCCATCCTCTGGCCGCCGGAACCGCAGTTTTCAATTATCAGTTTGGGATATTTCCGGAAAATCTCCTCATACCACTGATACAGGCAGCGGTAATGTTCCAAAATAGCATCAGAACAACTGTCCGTATTCAGATCGCTTCCATAACCCATAGTTACATTATAGTCAATTTTAAAATATTCAACACCGTAATCTGCTATCAGCCTGTCTATCACACCCATGCAATATTTTCTCACTTGCGGATTTCTGAAATCCAGCAGATAACGTTTGTTGTCCACATGACGTTTTCCATGTCTGCACACAAACCAGTCATCCGGAAGTTTCGACGCCAGTTCGCACGCTGTGCCCATAACCTCGATTTCCAGCCACAGACCCATTTTCATGCCTTTGCTCTTGGCATAGTCACACACTGCCTTCAGTGTATTGGGAAATCTCTCCGGAGATTCCTTCCACTCCCCGACTCTGTCCCACCAGTATCCTTTATCGTACCAGCCGGCATCCAGACAATAATACTCACATCCCAGTTCTGCCGCCTTGTCAATGATCTTCTTTTCCGCCTCCTCTGTGGGTTCTCCCATAAGACAGTTCATATAATCATTAAATACCACATACAGCTTTTCGTCATCTTCATTTTCCCTTCTCACTGCTCTTCTGTACCGTGTCAGCGCATCCATGGCACAGCTTAAGTCTCCCTTTACCACACCGAAAGCTGCAGGTACGGTTGTAAAAGTATCCCCCGGCTTCAGGTTTTTCCACCAGCCATGATCGATCTCGGACGGACCGCTTAAAGCTGTATACAGCCTCCTGCCATATCCTGCGCCGTATTCTGCCAGCCACTGCCCGGAACTTTCAATCTGAAAGCAGTAAGTTTCTCCTGTCTCTCTGTCCTGTGCCGCACCCATGGGAAGATATTCCGCGGAAGACCAGGAACTTCTTCCCCCATAATAATATCTGTGTATGCCGAATCCCGGTGTATTAAAACCATCTACAGGCATCCCCGCCAGATTTACATTTCGGATATCTTCTTTCTTCCACTGAGCCTCACAGCTCCAGCTGTTGCAGGGCACATAAATGTCCGTTTTGTCATAATACGGTTTACTGCCGTTTCCGGAAATCCCCTGATAGATAAAGGAAGATACATATTCCAGTCCTATATCTTCTGTTCCCTGGTTTTCCAGTTGTGTCCATACCTGTACCACCGGGATCTCTTTAAAAAACTTCATATGATACGCAGCGCCAAGACCGTACGCTGTCTTCATATAGACAATCAGCTCGGAGCTTTTTTCTCCCTCTGCCTTTATATGTTTTTCATACACAAAATCCAGCGAAGCACTGCCCGCATTATGTTTAAATCCGTGCATTCCCCTGGTTGTCTTTCCTGTCACCTGCACTTCCAGCGCAGGGTATACCTGGTCTTCTTCTGTTTTCTTCTGGTCTGTAATTCCTTCCGGGGAAAAATCTTTCAGTTCTACCAGGCCGGCATTATTTACCTCAAACAAAACATGGAGCCCGTTTTCTTTTACTTCAATCGTCCTGCTCATTTTATTCCTCCTGCACATTCTTTTCTTCGGTTTCTGACCCCATTATAGCGGAAAATTTTTTTCTTTGTGTCAATTATTATCTGTGTTTCTTTCAAATGCAATATATTGCCGTGAAAACTAAAAGCAAATATTCTCCATAAACAACTCCTGGAACTTCCCATCCTTTGACAAAGGAACCTCTTCTGCATTGCCCACCAGTTTTTCCATCACCTCTACCGCATTTTTCTCCGTCAGGCACCTGACAGCTCCTGAAAGACAACTGTTTCCAACTGCCGCAATTTTCTCTTCACATTCTTCCGGAAACATACCAATTCCAACGGCTTTATGAATATCCAGCTGACACCCGAATCCTCCTGCGATATAGATCCTGTCAAGATCCTCATAGCTTACTCCATACCGCGTCACCAAAGTCTCCAGTCCGGATCTGACTGCGGATTTTGCCAGCTGTATCTCCCTGACATCTTTTTGACAAAATCTGATATTTTCCCTGCTGTCTAATAAAAATCCATCTTCAAAAAATGCCTCTTCCATATGACCTGTCTCATCTATGATCTCTTCTTTCAGCAGTTCATATACTGTATCCACAACGCCTGTTCCACAGATACCTTTTGCCTTCTCATCTCCAATGGTTTCCGCCTTTATTTTTCCGTCCCGGATCTCCACTTTGCAGATAGCTCCCGGCACGCTTCCCAGACCGCACTGAATATTTCCGCCTTCAAATACCGGTCCTGCCGCCATAGAAGCTACCATGATCTTTTCCTTATTTCCAACAGCCATCTCTCCGTTTGTCCCCAGATCGATCAATACAGAAACTTTTTCCCGCTTGTCAAAATCCATTGCGTACAGCCCTGCCGTAATGTCTCCGCCCACATATACAGAAATTCCCGGACAGATCATTACTGGAAAATCAAACTCCTTTTCTCCAGTCAATTCTGAATAGGGTGCAGAAATGGTATGAATATTCACCGGTTCAAAAGGATATACGCCAAGGGTACTGCAGGAATATCCCATGAGAAGATGAACCATGGTTGTATTCGCCCCTATCACCATCCGCTTAATATGAACCGGTTTATTCCTTGTAAAATATCGGATTCCTTCTGTCAGATTTTTCTGAATGAGTCTCTGTAGTTCCTCCCCTTTTCCCTGATTCGAAGCATTTATTCTGCTGATCACGTCCGCACCGTAGCTTCTCTGTTTATTTATACAAGTATAAACATCTGCAATTTTTCCTGTCTCCAGCTCTATCAGCTGCATGGCAATGGTTGTAGTCCCGATATCTGCAGCGATACCGTATTCCAGGTTTTCTGACACTTCCATGTCTTTTTCCTTCTGTTCCGCGAGCACAAGAAAGCCCTCTTCGTCCTCAGGAATCTGTATCTCGCAGGGTTCTTCCGGATAAAACCTGCATGCCAGACGATAACCTTCTGCGAGCTCTTCTTCGGAGAAAAACTTTTTATCTTCTTCTGAAGGAACAGACTCTCCTTTCAAAATTTTTACGCGGCACTTACCGCAGGTTCCCCTTCCCGCACAGACTGCGCTGATAAAAATATCGGATTCCCTGAGGGCATCTAACAGATTTTTATTTTTCTGTACCTTTATGATCTGTTCTTTTTCGCCCTGTTTTAAGACAACATTTGTTTTTCTCATCTTACATGCATAATTTTCACAGCGGCTGCAGTCATGATCGTAACGATTCATTTCTGTATCGTCACACAGGACATAAACCTGGCAGATACTTTTAACCGGATCATACATGTAACTTTCTTTTATTTTCAGTCCTATCTCTTTCTCTGCGTGTGTTACTTCAAAAGCTGTCTTCTGGACCTTCATGGATATATCCTGAGGCGCTTCAAGCCGGCGCATAATTCCCTTCCCTCTTTCTCTGCACATCTGCGGAACAATATTTCTCAGCGCTTCATCCATCTGAAACAGATAATCATCCGCAATGGCATCTGCCAGCATTCCTCCCAGATAATCGCCCTCTGCAAACAGCTGAGTAGACCACTGACTTATATCTTTCCCAACAGAACAAATACCGTAAAGAGCCTCCTCTCCGCCTGCACCACTTATTGCTTCCATATCTTCGTCCAGAGCGCCAAACTCAAAAACTGCTGCGGGATGGATTTTTTCATATGCTTCCGGAAGCATTTCTTCCAATTCCTCCACAATCTCCTCATAGAGCTCCCCGCTTTTGTCTGCGTCAATCATTTTGCAGACATTCTCCGCAGAAATCTTAATATCAAATTCTGTTATTTTCATACCTTCTCCTTTATGTAAACTATTTATAACAAAAAAACCCTTTCAAAAAAGGGTCCTCAATTTAATTCACGATTCATTTTTCATTTATCCTACCTCTCACCCAAGATAGGATATCCTCTTGAAGTATCCTGACTCACAGTTCATCCTCCGAATCCCTTCTCATCTTCACAGACAATGGTTTATGATTCTTCGTCCCTGTTTACAGTAGGGGCAAGCCTGTACCAGATTCTCACCGGTTTCCTTCTTTTTTAGATATTTTATTTTGCTCTTCTTTCTAAGACAGCTTTCTGAGCTGTTTCTGCTGCTGTTGCTGCATCTGGTGTGTAGTAATCTGCACCGATCTGCTCTGCAAATGCCTCATTGACCGGAGCTCCTCCTACCATAACAATGTATTTGTCACGAAGGTTCTTCTGCTTTAATAAATCAATGCATTCCTGCATCTTCGGCATGGTTGTGGTAAGAAGTGCTGACATACAGATCACGTCTGCTCCTACTTCTTCAGCCTTATTAATATAAGCGGAAGCCTCTACGTCCACGCCCAGATCATGAATTTCAAATCCGGCACCTTTTAACATCATTACAACAAGATTTTTTCCAATGTCGTGCAGATCTCCCTGTACAGTACCGATAACTGCTTTCCCCACAGGTTCGTTTCCTACTTCTACAAGCTTCGGTTCCAATACCGCAAGACCTGCGTTCATAGCTCTTGCAGCTACCAGGACTTCGGGAACAAATACTTCATCGTTTTTAAACTTTGTTCCAATGATCATCATCCCAGCCAGCAGTCCTTCATTGAGGATCTTTTTGGGATCTATGTTTTCATCAAGTGCCTGCTGAACAAGTGCTTTTACATTTTTTGCTCTTCCTTTCTGAAGAAATTCAGAAATTTCCTGAATCAATTCCATTATTGTATCCTCCGTTAATTCATATATGTTTTTGATAAAATTATTTTAGCAAATCCCCCTATACCACTTTGGTAATTTTTTAAGATTATTAGTATATTTTTTCTGTTTTTCACGGCAATACTATTAAATTTTTATGATGTATGCTATACTCAAGAAAAAGTTTTATATTTTTTAGGGAGGTGCTTCTTTGAAACCAGTACTATACTCTATTGTACCTGAATACATATTAAAATCCATGGCACAAACCTTCAACGCCTGTCTCCGCCTGCCGATACAGATTATAAACGAAAGCGGAGAAGTTCTCATTTCCGAAGGAGGTTCTCCTAATTTCTGTAAATTATTTCAAAGGCATCTGCCTTCTTCTGAAAGCTGCGAAAAAATGCATATATCGGCCAGCAAAAAGGCGGTTCTGATTGGGGAATCCTATATTTTTGCATGCCACGCGGACTTGAATCATATTGTTTTTCCTCTTATCAGCAAACAGTCCTTTTTAGGATCTGTTCTGGTCGGACCGTTTTTAATGGATACTCCTGATTCCACTTTAATATCCGATATTGCAAGGAAATATGCCATTACTACAGATGATGCTCTTGAACTCTACGATGAACTTACCGGTCTTCCTGTTTTCTCTCCAAGCCTGGTAAACCACATCAGCCATCTTTTATTTTACCTGTTTTCCGGTCTTATCGCAGACAGCAAGAAAGAACTTCAGAAAAATAACGAAAAACTGCTCCAGCAATCCCGTATCAGCGAATCAATTCAAAGATACAAAGCAGAAAATCCTTATCCCCATCCTTATCCCTATGAGAAGGAAAAGGAACTGATCAATAAGGTAAAATTCGGCAGCGTCCGCGAAGCAAATGCCATCTTAAATGATTTGCTTGGCTACGTGCTGTTTTCCCAGGGCAACAGCCTGGATTCCGTCAAATCAAGGGCTCTGGAACTGTGCGCTCTTTTATCCAGAGCGGCAATTGAAGGGGGTGCTCCTACCGACAGTATCCTGAAACTTAATAATCTTTTTTTAAAAAATCTGCAGCAGATCACAACCATGGACACGTTATGTCTTAAGCTGCAGGAAATTGTTGAAACTTTTTCAGAGAGTATGTTCAATTACATTCCTTCCAAAAACAATGAAATAATCAAAAAGGCGATCAGTTATATTTACGAACACTTTAACACGCCTTTGACCTTGGAGGAAACTGCCGCCAGCGTCCATCTCCATCCTTCCTATTTTTCCAGTTTATTCAAACAGTCCACTGGTTCCTCCTTCAAAGAGTATTTAAATATGGTAAGGATCGAAGAAAGCAAGCGCCTGTTATCCAATACCGATTTCTCTATCATTGATGTTGCGGTTGCTGTTGGCTTTGATGATCAGAGTTACTTCTCCAAAGTATTCAAAAAATATACAGGATTAACCCCAAAACAATATCGTTAAAAAAAGAAGTCCGGCCAGCTCCAAAATTGCTGTACCGAACTTCTTTTCTTATCTATTTTCTGTAAAATTCCGCTACAGTATCAAAGAATGTCTGGATATTTTCCAAAGGTGACATCGGAGGGATATCACATCCGCTGGCAATCACAAAGTTAGGATATTTGCTGCAGCGTTCCAGCAGCTCACGGGTCTCCTTTCTCACCATTTCAGGAGTGCCGTTTCTGATCACACCTGCCGGATCAATATTTCCGATGACAAGGCTGTCTTCAGGAATCACTTTCAGAGCCTCTTCAATATCAATTGCATTTCCAAAACTGTATCCGCCTACACCAAGTCCTTTGATATTATCCAGCAGCGGAACTACATTCCCACAGTTATGATATAAGATCATAAAATTTTCATCCTCTACGGCATCGCGGATTTTCTCTACATAAGGTGTGGAAAATTCTTTGATCAGTCCTGGAGAAAGCAGTCCTGCTGCCGGCTCTGCGATTGCAATTCCATTTGCTCCGGCTTCCTTGAATGCTTTGGCATATTTAGTCAAGAATTCTGTTACTTTTCCAAGCACTGTTTCAACAAGTTCTGGATCTTCGTAACATAAGATCATGATTTCAGTCATATCAAGCAGTCTTCCTGCCAAAGAATAGGGACCTATCATTCCTGCCAGAACCGGACGATCCGTGATTCTTTCACATACCTCCCGAATTCCTTTCACGCATTCTCCTGTGCGCCCTGCTCCCACTTGCGGAATTTCCAGTGCTTCTGCTTCGTCTTCATCATGTACAATAGCTGCTGTCACCGTAGGAACCTCATCTTCTGTATACAGTACCGGACTTCCAAAGGCCTCTGCCTCCACGGATAAATCCATCAGACTGAATGCAGCGCCTGTATCAAAACGCTTAGCCACAGCTTCCATACACACAGCCTGCAGATGTCCGTCCCGAACCATTTCATCTACAGTATGTCCTGTAATCTGGATTCCCGGGAAAGACAGGATAGGCATTGCTTTTTTTTCAGATCCATGAATACAGTCCTGAATCCATTTTTTCATATTCATCTTCATTGTTTCTTTCCTCCAAACATAATTTTAAATAAATTCTATCACTTTATCTCATTTATGCTGGTAATTCCTTTGCCTTTTTAGGAATAATTATAGATAACCTAAAATTTCAACTAATATATGGACATTGTAAAATCAATGAGTCAGGCTTATTTATATTGCCAAAATGAAAAGGAGATCAGCAGATCTTTTTTGTCTGCTGACCTCTCATATGACAGTCAGTATATTTTGGAAGCATCATTGCTGTATGCCTCCTATTCTCCTCTGTATTCCCTCACAATCTCGATCATATCCAGATAATTCTCCGTAGGAACATAATCCGGTATGGAATTACCTGTTCCAATGGCAAAACCTCCATGCCCCGTACACTTCCTGATCACATCATGAATATATTCCTTCATTTCCGCTTTTGACGCCCAGCATATAAAATTCATATCAATTCCGCCGAAGTTTCCGATCCTGTCGCCATATTTCTCTACCCATACAGGGAACGGCGCTATCTGATCTTCATTGGAATGTTTCGCATCAATTCCCACTTTCTCGATCAGATCATCCATAACACTGAATATCTTGCCGCAGGAATGCAGCAGGAAAGGTTTATTATAGGAATGTACCAGGTCTACAATGGACTTATACTGTGGAAAGATCAGATTTTTCGTATCATCGGTAGAAAGCAAAGTGTTGTTTTTATACCCCAGATCATCTCCGAATCTGAGAACACAAAATACATCTGAAAATTCTTCCATAAACCGCTTCCAGATTTTCAGATTGGTCTCTCCCACTTTCTTAAAAAGCGCCCGATACAGCTCCTCATCGTCCGCAGATATGTAGCATAATCCCTGATAGCTGGTCAGTTCCTGCACGCACTCAAAAATTCCGTTTCCCACTCCCCCGACAGCCTTCATTCCTGCAGGCATTTCATCGCGGAGGGCTTTGAAATACCGGGAAAATTTCTTAAAATACAGTTCAGGGATTTCTTCCCATGGATAATTCCTGAAATCATCTCCATCCTGGATCACCGGCGTGACTCTGCAGTCTCCCAGCGCTCCGCTTCCCGGCATGATCTCTCCGATACATTCTTCGAAACACACGGTATCATATCCGTGTTCCCGAAAGAAATTGCAGTACACTCGAAAGAACTTATGAATGTCCCGGTCATCCCCCTCATACAGGGAAGGTAAATCTTTTCCCTCAATCTCTCCTATCTTCTTAAAAGATACGATATGTTCATACAGAGGAAGCCTGGATGCCTCCTGATTTCGCGCACATTTCACAATATTTCTGTAGTCCGGCTGAAACATTTTTTTACCCCTTTCTGTCATTCCAACACAATATGCCATGTATTTTCATAAACACCGGCGCCTTCCAGGGCAGTCATATCCGGCTGAGTCTCCAGATCTTCTACGATCCCTTTTCTGGAGGGAAGCGCCGACCATGGCTCCAGACATACATAGGGTGCATCCTTCCCCGGAGTATGCCAGATTCCCAGATATTTCATGTCCGGATATTCTACTGTTACCGACCGTTTTCCATCCTGGGCGTATAACTCCACTTTATTTCCGCTGTCTTTTATAATCACAGCGTCATTGTCAAACAGGGAATGCTGCAGTTTTTTTATTTTCCCCGGCTCCAGCTTCCAGACAGACTGGTTTCCTGTAGGGAAGCAGTCCGGAGAAAATTCCATCTGAAGGATAGTTTCACTTTCAGGAAATCTCAGCCTGTACTGATCAAAGGTGAATCCCTTCTCCAAAGGAACCTGAAATCCCGGATGACCTCCCACAGCAAAATACATGGTTTCTTCCTGACAGTTTTCTACTCTGTAAGTAATGCTCAGGCGGTTTGACTCAATCCTGTAAATAACCTGGAACCGAAAGGAAAACGGATAGCATTTTTTTGTTTCCGGCGTATCGCAGATTTCCAGGATCACTTCGTCTTCCTTCCGTTCTATAAGGCGAAATTCACTGTCCTTTGCAAATCCATGAATGTCCATTTTGTATTCTTTTCCCTGATAGCGGTACTTGCCTTCTGTCAGCCTGGCAATATAGGGAAAAAGTGTCAGGGCTCTGTCTTTCCAGTATTTGGCGTCCCCCTGCCATAAATATTCTGTGTCATCTTTCTTTACAGACATGATCTGTGCGCCAAGAGAATCTATAACCGCACTTATCTGCTCTCCTCTGATTTCATATAACATGAATTTCACCCTTTTCTCATAAAACTTTTATTTCTCTGGATATACAGCTATCTTGGATATGTTTTTGCCCGGATAACAAATTCAAATGTACAGTCATCCTCGCACCACATCTTATAGTTTGTACCCCATTTGTTGTCAAACAGACACCATGCAAATCCTTTGCTCATATCCGGGAGTTCTCTGCAGCCGCCATATAACCGAAGACCTCCTGCGCTGATCAGCGGCGCATGGATATTGCGCACTTCCAGGCTTCCGTCCCCGCCGCTGTAATGGATGGATTCTACAGAGTGCTGACGTCTTCCGCCGCCTCTGACTACATTGAGGGGAGAGACCATTCTTCCGATCTTCTTCATCTGCCAGCGATACATATTTTCTACGCCAAACTGGGCTTCCAGCCACAGCGCCTCCGGTATACGTCCTGCATCTTTTTTCTGCCAGCTAACGCTGCAGCTGATTTCGTCCTCAAAAGTGTATACAATCACACCTTCTGCAGGGCAGCTGAAAGTTTTTACTGCTGTTTCATCCCCTAAAATATGAATATACACTTTATTTCCGCACAGCCGGATCTCTTTTACACCAAAAACGTAATCCCTGTGTTCCAATCCTTCCACGAATTCCAGTCCCGGTTTTGAAAAATCAGGTTCTGCCCAGCAGTGATTTTCTCTGAATGCTCTGTTATAGGTATAATAGTCATCCATACAGTCCCGCGCATTGTAAATGGTGTAGACCAGCCGCCCGAATTTCCCCTTATCCAGCCAGTCTTTTCCGTCTTTTTCCAGGCGGACCATCTCACCGTTTCCTCCAAATGCAGCCGTCCATCCGTTCACAGTAACTCTTTCGTAAGGATACAGCATTGTACCTGCATGTGCTGTTTCATTATAGCCCCGGTGCCGCTGCATATCCAGACGCTTCAGTTCATTCTCTGCCTCTTTTTTCAAATCTTCGGGAAGTGAATCTACCGCCTTCCATATGTAATCCATCTGCTCTTCATGGGACCTTTCAAATGCGGCATAAGATCCTGTAAAATCGCCTCCCCGGTACTTCTCCATTTCCCCTTTTAAAGACTGTAATATATGGGCATTGCGCTGTGTGAGAAATGTACTGTCTGTGGTATCCTTTTCTCTGGCTTTTTTCAGATCTTCTTTTGTCCAATTTGTAAAATCAAACAGATATTTTTTATAGTCCAGACCCCAGGTATGTTCCGCTACCAGCATCAGATTCGTCATAAAGTCTCTGAACTTTGGATCATCCCACTCAAAAAGCCCCCGGGCTTTCCATTGATCTTTCAGATGGAGCAGGGCGCGGTAACGCATAGTCTTGACAGGATCTGACGCAACGCCGTGGATCCAGGTATCTCCGATCTCTTCTTCCAATACAGGAAGATTATCCTTGAATTTCAAAAGTTCTCTGGCATAGTCATCTATGGTGGATGCCACTACCTCTGCCTTTGGATATTTTTCCCGGATTTTATTCATTTCCGTCTGGATCTCTTCTATAGACTGAGGACCCCGGTTATCTCTTGTGTGTACAAATTCCAGGACTTCATCCATGCCTTCCACATAGCAGGGAGTACCGTAGTCAAAAGAATACTGTACTATGATTTCCTCGTCCCCGTCTTTCCACACAAATGTGGGCGGAACCTCCGGCAGCATGGAAGAACCGTTTACTCCAATGTGCAGATATTTTTTCCCATGGGCGCACATGGCATGGATCATACTCTTTGTATGTCCCGGTACATCTGTCATCTTTGTGCCCATAGTCTTTTTCCCGAACATCTGATCAAGCCTGTCGGAAATGGATAAGTTAAAATCCAGCAGGTCTTCATCCAGAAGTTCTGTTGATGTTGTACAGGCAAGTCCGTGCCAGCAGATATCCCCATTGACGATTGCTTTCTTCAGGTTTTCGCAGTTCTCCTGTGTTCCGTGTTCTAAAAAATAATCAATCAGGTAAGAGCCTACGGTCCAGATAAATTCCTTATGCTCCCTGGTGTTCATCTGCTCTGCCAGCTCCAGCGCATGCGGGATATAGTCAGTTGTATATTTATCTAATACGGACTGCGCCATATCTGTAAAACCAATATCCAAATGTGTTTTAAACACAACATGCACTTTTTTAATTTTTTCTTTCTCCATGTTTTTCCCCCATATTCCCTGATATTTTTTACCTGCTATTTTTCCTGAAGCGCCGCAATCTGTTCGTAACTTCCGAATTCTTTTGCAGATGCAACCAGGGCTTCCATATTTTCCGGTTTTGTATTTGCGCCCAAGGCACATCCTGAACTTAGAATAATGCCTTTGCCCTTTGTACTGCGGATAACTGCTTCCGCCTGTTCCCTCACTTTCTCCGGTGTTCCGATACACATAGGATCACTTGGATTCAGATTTCCCATCAGTACAATATCTTCTTTTACTTTACTTCTAGCATATTCCATATCCAGTTTCCAGTCAACTTCCAAAATCTTTGAACCTGCTGTCTCCATATCCTCGATAATTCCCGTAGTATTCCCGCATATGTGAATAGAATATGGTTTGTTTAAATCTGCCACATTTTTTACTACCTGCTGCTCTGCCGGAAGTGCAAACCTCCTGTACATATCCGGAGACACCAGTTCCGGGCTGGCGTATGCATCCCCCATACTGCTCGCATGTGCGATTTTTAACTGTGCTCTCGCGAATCTGCTGTGGGCTTCTGTTGCCCATTCCAGCGCATGTAAAATCACATCCTCATCCTCTGTGAGCAGATCCATCATAAAGTCCTGGGTTCCCCTTAACAGGCACAAAAGGTCAAACGGTCCCTGATCTGCACGTCCTATAATGAAGACATGATCTCCGATCATCTCCACCAATCGCTGGGTAGTCTCCAGCCACTCCGGCAGTCTTCCATCTTTCTCCGGATCCGGCATATGTAAATCATCTATGTCTCTTAAATCCCCTAAAACCGGATTGTGTTCATCAACTGCAGCCACACTGTCTTCCCGGAATATCACCCTGGCTCCGCATGCTTCTGCCAGGCTGGCATCGTCCACATCGATCACACATCCGTCATATCCATACTTTTCCTGGCAGATCCTATGACTTTCCGCCATTAACTTAGGGCTTCTGTTAATCTGCCCTATCGTATATCCTGCCGCATTTGCACTAAACATAAATCCCTGGGGGATCACAGGTATCCGAAAAACAAAGTGAATTTTTATTAAAATTCTTGTTTAATTTTTTTTATCTTTATATCCTTTTTAAAGGAAATATATTTTAAGAAAATACTTAATACTTTTTTATAGAGATTAATCTGCAAAACAAAAAAAATGGCTATCAGCAGCCACTTCTTTTCTCACTATTTTCATAATTTTATAAATAAAAAACCTGTTAACATTTCTGCTAACAGGAATCTCTCTCACATACCTTCAAAACTACATATGCAAAACTAAAACCATCTCCAACTAAACCGCTTCCATGCATACGCTTCCGTCTCCTT
>PPYE01597669.1_pt1 | contig 14825 bp, 10 predicted proteins | sample 1559881 | NCBI WGS metagenome assembly PPYE01 (sample SAMN08240022, study PRJNA423297) | Human gut metagenome, whole genome shotgun sequencing project. | reverse complement strand
GCCGCCCGTCATTACGGACGTCACCGTCAGCTACAACAGCAAAACGGGTGAGAACACCGTGAAGGTGGCAGCCACCTTCGGCGCCGCGGGCGCGGCTGAAAAGGCATACAGCTTTGACGGCGGAAAAACGTGGCAAAGCGCCGCCAGCTATACCTTCAAGGTCACAAAGGACACAACGCTGGCGAAGGACTCCGTGCAGGTGCGCGATGCCGCGCAGCCCGCGCAGGTGGAAAAGTACGGCTACGCCCTTGCGCTGAAGGGGCCCGTCACCGGGCCGCTGAAGGGCATTGACGTGTCTTCGCACCAGGGCACCATCGACTGGCAGGCCGTGGCCGACTCCGGCGTGCAGTTCGCCATTGTGCGCGCCATGTGCTGGAGCAACGCGGCGGGCGGCTATGCCATGGACTCCAAATTCGTCGAAAATGTGAAGGGCGCCAAGGCGGCCGGCCTGATGGTGGGCGCCTACTGGTACAGCGACGCCTTCAACGGCAGCGAGGCGCGCGAGGAGGTAAGCTTTATTGCCAATTCCAGCGAGTGGAAGGCGCTGAAGGCCGCGGGCATCACGCTGGACCTGCCCTTCTATATCGACTATGAGGACCCGTGGATATTGAAGAATAACCACTCTACCTATGACAGCCGCACCGACGCCGTGCGCTCGGGCATGGTGGCGGTAGAGCAGACGCTGGGCACGGCCACAGGCTTCTATGCCAGCGAAGACTGGATGAAGTATAAATTTGACGGCGCGGGCCTGATGAACGAGGGCTACAACGCATGGGTGGCGCACTGGGGCTCCTCTCAGGGCATGGGCAACGTGCAGATGTGGCAGTATTCGAACGCGGGCAGCGTGCCCGGCATCAGCGGCAATGTGGATTTGAACTGGCTGTACCTGAACGGGGCCGGGGGCAGCGGCTCCAGCGACGGCACCGGCTCCAGCAGCGGCAATATCACCGTATGGGACGTCAATTCCGGCAAGAGCGTCACGGCCAACACCACCGAGATATTGAAAAAAATTGTGGCAAACGAGGTGGGCGGCTTTACAAACGCCCAGCTCAGTGTGGGCGACAGGCGCAGCCTGTATCAGGCGCAGGCCATTGCCGCGCACTCCTGGCTTATCTATCAGATACGCCACGGGGTGTCCACGCCCAGCGTAGGGCTGGCCGGCAGTTACAGCAGCGAGATATCCACCGCCGTGGAAAGCGTGAAGGACGTGCTGGTGAAATATAACGGCGATGTGGCCAACACGGCTTATGGAAGCTGTGCTGCGGCCAAAACGAACTCAGCCGCCAACATGGGCTGGGGCAGCTACGCCTATCTTGTCAGCGTGGAAAGCGCGTTTGAGCAGAAATTTGCCCCTGCTCAATATTACCCCAAGGCCACCACCATCAAGCAGGAGACGATGCGCAGCAACGTCATAAAAATGGTGGGCGAAAGCGTGTTCAAGGCGTATGAGTCGAAGCCGGAAAGCTGGATTACCGAAATCCACAAAGATGCAAACGGCTATGTGGATTACGCCGTAGTGTGCGGCCAGCGCATCACGGGCGGCAAGTTCTATGAAAACTGCTGGGGCATGTACGGCGCCAACCTCGTCAGCTGGAGCTATAACAGCTCGGCCAAATCGTGGGTTATCACCACCAACGGCAACGGCCACGGCGTAGGCATGAGCCAGTACGGCGCGGCAGGCTATATCGCGCAGTATGGCTGGAATTATACGCAGGTGCTTCAGCACTACTTCCCCGGCACCAGCGTTGTGTAAGGCTGCGGCCCAAGGTTTCTGAAAAGCAGGCGCCCCCTGCCGCCTCTGTGCGCGGCAGGGGGCGCTGTTCTGCTGCAAGCGAAAATCACCGGCAGAACGGGCGGTGTAAAAACGCTTTCGCTGTGCCCGGAGGTTTTTCCGGCACAGCGGGAAATGCCGCGAAACCGGCAGGGCACAGGCAGAGAGATACAGCGGGGCGAAAAAAAGCGCCCCGGCTTTTCCCGGCAGCGGGCTGCCGCATGCCATAAAAACAGAAAAAGCAGCGTTTAATTTTGCGCTGGCCGAAAATGCGGAGCGGTGAAAGCCATTGTAAATACCGGCCTTTTGCACATTGAGCAGGCAGCCAGACCTCCGGCACGGCCGGGGGCCTGCGCAAGCCCCGGAAGGGCATATTACCGGCAAGCCTCTCAAGAGGCACTGAATGCTCTGCCTCCTGCATCGCCTGCCCCGCCTCCCGTAAACGGGGTTCTGCCCATTGCGTGCTGCATCTTTTGGTATTGAATACCATCCCGCCCGCTTCGCTCGAAACTGACAGTGAAAGCCCTTTTGTTCTCCCCGGCACAGCCGGGGGCGTTTCGCTAAAGCACCCAAAAAAACAATGCACAGGCTTTGTGCTCTTGTTCCTCAATGGCGCGGCGTGCCTTATGGCAAAATAGAACGCGATACAGGCAGATGGGATAGAAGAAAATGCCGTTATTCCGCATTAGGCGGGGCGATGGCTGTAAAATGATATGAAAGGCTATAATGTCAGCCCGACATCCATGGGCAGAGGCAGCATCGGGTTTCCGCTTCGCGGCAGCGCCTCCGGCCGTGTTGTCCGCCTTGCCCTCCGGCAGGCAGGCTGTGCCGCCGGCCCGGCCACGGGCTGAAAGCTGCAAGAGGCGCCGCCGGTGCGGGCCCGGCACAGGGCGCCGGGGCCGCAGCCGGCACATGCACGGGTGCCGCTTTGTGGCAATGCTGCTCCTATCCATTGCTGCTGATAAAATTTTATATGGCAGGTGATTTTGTGAAAATTCTTTACGGAACTACGAATCAGGCGAAGCTGCAGGCAATGCGCCATGCCGTAGAGGCCCTTGGCATCAGCCTGATTGGCTTGAACGAGATAAAGGGGGAAATTCCAAAGGTTAACGAATGCGGCAAAACAATGCTGGAAAATGCCGAAATCAAAGCAAAAGCATACTATGAAGCATTTCAAATGCCTGTGTTTTCTTGTGACAGCGGCCTTTACTTTGATGAAGTGAAAGAGGAAGAACAGCCGGGCCTTTATGTGAGAAGGGTAAATGGCAGGGAACTGTCGGATGATGAAATGCTTGAATACTATTCGTCCCTGGCCGGGCGCTATGGCGGAAAGATAACCGGCCAATACCGAAATGCCATATATTTCATGCTGGACGAAAACCACTGCTATTCAAGCATGGATAAATCTATTGCTACTGAACCGTTTATACTGTCAGCAGTTCCACACCCTAAAAGAGTAGCCGGGTTTCCGCTTGACTCGTTATCTATTGATATTGCAAGCGGCCGGTATTATTACGATCTCAATTTAAAGGATGTCAGTTCTTCGGTAGATGACGGTGTAAAAGCCTTCTTTGAAGAAGCATTGCTGAAATTTAACAGAAGGTGATTTGGGGGGAAGAGCCCCCCTTTTCCCATATCTGCCGCAGCCGCCGAGCCTTTGAACAATATCATGGAATAATCAAAAAGGATAACACCAACGGATAGAGGCAATACCCGCTCTCAGCGCCGCAGCAGCGCCTCCGGCTGTGTTATCCGCTCTGCCTTCTAGCCGAAAGTCTGCGCCGTCTGCCATGACAACGGCCCTGCCTTGGGCTGAAAACAGTGAAACACCTCCAGGCGTCCCCGATACGGCATAACAGGGCCGCAGGGCGGCAACCGGCCGCGCATGGAAACGCGGCCGGCGCGTGCGGGGGCTCTTTAGTAACAGCGTTTCCCATGCCCATTTCTGTTGGCATCGCTCTTTGAACTGCTAGGCAATTTGGCGCAAGGCTCATGCAATTCTATTCCGCCCTTGCGGGTGTGGCAACACTTCTCTGGATTAGCTTATTTGTAATAGGAATATGTGAAATGACAGCCGCAAACAAATTGCAGGGTATCCTATCCCTATCACTGCTATGCCTTGCCTCATTTGTGGTGCCAAAATAGCGCCAAGCTTTACAAAACCAATTTGTAAAATGGAAGAGAACAGTAAGAGAGCAGATGTCTGGAAGCCTTTCTTTTAAGCTGTTTTTTTATGGCGTTATACGCAATTGCGAGGGCCATAAAGTCAATAAAATGATATGTGGGGACATATGCCTGGCCGGTAAAGAGCCATGGGCAGGCCTGCAAAAAACCACTGGCACAGCCTTGTGGCCTTGAGTTAAAAAAGTATTTTCTGTGCCGGGGCAGCATTGACATAGCTCATAGGTGACGAAACGTATCGGAATGTATAAAGATTCCATTAAGTGTATAAAATGTCGCGTATACGGCTTTTTGTGCTGATTTTATGCAGTAAAACTTGTGAAAAGTAACAAAAATGCCTGCCATTCACGGTCATTTTGCCATTTTGCCTTCCCATTCCGGGCGGTGTGTGGTATGATACCTAACACGAACCGCGGCGCGGTAGTTTTGCCGCGCCGGGAACAGTAAGGAGCGAAGCTTTGTTATGGATCCCATAGAAGTAGGCCTTTTATGTATTCTGCCGCCGGTCATTGCCATCGGCCTTGCCCTCATTACAAAAGAGGTGCTTTCCAGCCTGATGCTTGGCATTTTGTCCGGCACGCTCATTTACGCGCTCAACACAGGTGCGGGCCCCGTCAGCGCGGTGAGCAACGCCTTCACCATCATGGCGGATGAATTCTCTGCCTCCATGATTGTGTTCCTGTGCCTTCTGGGCGGGCTGGTGGCCGTCATCAGCATGGCGGGCGGCTCGCGCGCATACGGCGAATGGGCCGCCAAGGGCGTGCGCAGCCGCAAAAGCGCGCAGCTTGCCACCAGTGCGCTGGGCGTTCTGATTTTTATTGACGATTATTTCAACTGCCTTACGGTGGGCACGGTGATGAAACCGCTTACGGATAAATATCACATTTCCCGTGCGAAGCTGGCCTATCTCATCGACGCCACGGCTGCGCCTGTGTGCATCATCGCGCCGGTGTCGTCCTGGGCGGCCAGTGTCATTTCCAGCCTGCCGGACGAAGGCGAAGGCGGCATGGCCACATTCCTGTCCACCATCCCTTTCAACCTGTACGCCATTCTTACCATCATCATGATTGTAGTGGTCATCGCCTTCAAACTCGATTTTGGCCCCATGCAGAAATACGAGCTGGAGGCACAGATGCAGAAGGGCGACATCACGGACGACGCCACTGCCCAGGCCGATGACATCGGCGGGCTGAAGGTGTCTGCCAAGGGCACTTTGTGGGATTTGCTTGTGCCCATTCTGGCGCTTATTATCTTCTGCATCCTTTCCATGCTGTATACGGGCGGCTTTTTTGCGGGCGGCCTCAGCCTGTTCGAGGCCTTTGGCAACACCAATGCAAACCTTTCGCTCGCCATGGGCGGCTTCGGCGCCATTGTGGTGGCCGCGGTGCTGTTCCTGCCGCGCCGCATCCTCACCTTCCGCAGCTTTATGGACGGCATCACCGCGGGTATTAAATCCATGGTGCCGGCGTGCAGCATCCTTACCCTTGCCTGGACGCTGAAGGGTGTGTGCAATGCGCTGAGCGTGGGGCCGTATGTGTCTGACGTGGTCAGCTCGTCCAGCGTGCCCATTGCCATCCTGCCCGCCATTGTGTTCGTGGTGGCGGCGTTCCTTTCCTTCTCTACAGGCACGGCCTGGGGCACGTTTGGCATCCTTATTCCCATCGTGGTGCCCATCTGCGAAAATGTGGATATCTCCATCCTCAGCATCATGTTGGCCGCCACCCTGGCGGGCTCTGTATTCGGCGACCACTGCTCGCCCATTTCCGACACCACCATTTTGTCCTCCACCGGCGCTGGGTGCGATCATATCACGCACGTCTCCACACAGATACCTTATGCGCTGCTGGTGGCGGGGTGCTGCTTTGCGGGCTACATCGTGGCCGGGCTTACGCGCAATGTGGTTATTACGCTGGTGTTCAGCGTGGCGCTGCTGATAGGCGCGCTGCTTGTGCTGCACAAGCTGACGCTGAAAAGGGAAAACGCCGCCGCTAAAGCGGAGCTTGGCCGGCGCGGCGAGGCCTGACAGGCTGTTTCTGTGCCTGTATCAAGCGGGTGTATCAGGAGCTGTCTGCCTGTTTTATACAAATTGAAATGATGTTTTCCGGCACGGCCGGGGCTGCTTTTGCCCCGGCCGTGTGTATTTGCCGGAAACACTCTGTGCGGAAACGGTAGGCAATTTCACGAAAATTTGTGCGTATAAAGCGTACATCTGAGCACAAACGCATAAAATTCTGGAAAAATGGGTGCTGAAAACAGGGCTTTTCGTACCAGAAAATTCAGCAAAACTTACACAATATTCAAATAAATAACGATATACCGTTATTTTTGAAACACCTTTTCATGCAAATAAAGAGTGTGCAAATTTTATAAGGAACAATTGATTTTTGTTTCATAATTTATTATAATAAAGTTCATACTTTCGCCAGTTGTATCATGCTGAAAAGAAGGATATAGCGGCGAAAAAATTGCAAAAAGGGGAGAAAAGCAAATGAAAAAAGCACTTGCACTTGTGCTAGCTCTGGCTTTGGCACTGAGCCTGGTTGCCTGCGGCGGCGCGCCTGCGTCCACCAGCGGTTCTGCCAGCGGCTCCGCCGGCGCCACGGCCGCCGGCGGCCTGTACCCGGGCACGGCAGATGCGGAGGGCATCACGGTGAACCTGGCCTCTGAGCCGCCTGAGATGAACCCGCTCACCACCACGGACTCTACATCTATGAACGTGCTGCGCCACATCTATCAGGGTATGATGTACCTGGATGCGGAGGACAACGCGGTAGAGGGCGTGGCCGAGAGCTATGAGGTTTCTGAAGACGGCCTGACGTACACCTTCAAGCTGAAGGAAGGGCTCACCTGGTCCAATGGCGAACCCGTCACTTCTGCAGACTTCGTGTTCGGCCTGCGCACGTTCTTCACACCGGAGACGGCCGGCGATTACCAGAGCACCTGGGCTACGCTTATCCAAGGTGCAGAGGCTGCCTTCAAGGGCGAGGCCCCTGTGGAAGACATTGGCATTGAAGCGCCGGACGAGTACACCGTTGTGTACCACCTGAACACCCCGGCGCCCTACTTCCTCAGCGTGCTGGCGTTCCCCAGCTTCTTCCCCATCAACGAGAAGGGCTGGAACGACTGCGGCGGTGTGGACGGCTATGGCACCGAGGCCGATAAAATGGTTACTAACGGCGCCTACAACATCACCGAGTGGCAGCATCAGGACCATATCACTCTGACGAAGAACGACAGCTATTGGAACGCTGAAAACGAGGCTTCCATCAAGAGCATCACCTTCAAGATGATTGATGATACCAACACGGCCCTGAATGGCTTTATGACGGGCGAGCTCGACATGATTGGCCTGAGCGGCCAGCAGAAAACCGACCTTGAGACGGAAGGCGCTGCAAAGTTGGGCCAGTATGCCGACGGCGGTGTGTGGTATTTTGAGTACAATGTCACCCAGCCGGGCCTCAGCAACCCCAAGGTGCGCCAGGCCCTGACCATGGGCATCGACATCCCCAGCCTGATGGAAAACATTGTGAAGAATGATTCTCAGGCCGCCACCAGCTTCACGCCGGACTGCGTGAAGGGTGCAGACGGCGTCACCGGCTCTTTCCATGAGAAGGTAGGCGACCTTGTTGACCACTCCTCTGATTTCGAGGCTGCCAAGGCTCTGCTGGCCGAAGGCCTGGAAGAGGAAGGCATGACGGTGGACGAACTGGAAATCAGCATTTTGACGGATACAGGCGACACCGCTGCCAAGCAGTGCGCCTTCTTCCAGGAGCAGTGGAAGACCAACCTCGGCCTGACGAATGTGAATGTCGACCAGCAGGAGTTCCAGAGCCGTCTGGACAAGATGAGCAACCACGATTTCTCTGTGGTGTTCGCTGGCTGGAGCCCTGACTACAACGACCCGAACAGCTATCTGGATATGTGGATTACGGGCGGCGGCAACAACCACACCGGCTGGAGCAATGCCGAATATGACCAGTATATCACGGACGCTGCGAACGAGTCTGATCCCATGGCCCGTGAAGAGCTGCTGATTTCGGCTGAGAAACTGCTGATGGAAGAACAGCCGGTTGGCCCAATCTATTTCCGCGTGCGCGATTATGCGATGAGCGATAAGCTGGACGGCGTGGTGCGCAGCGCGTTCCAGGATATGAACTTCCTGTGGGCGACCATCGTGTAAGAGGCCTGCGCGCAAAGTAAGAGAATACGGCCTTTCGGGGCCGGAAGACGGCTGCCCTTTTCAGGCGCGTGCGCGTGTAAAAGGGCAGTCCGCTTTTTGATTCTGCACAGAGGCAAACGGGGCGCGGCGCCCCGTTTGCTTATCCAGGCAGCAAAACGCCCATGCTTTGCTGCCTGGATAAGCAATGTTCTCTATCAGGCGGCCTGCATGCGAAGCGGGCCGGGACAAAGTAAATTTTGAGGATAAGGGAGAGGTGGTTATCTTTGGCAGGGTATGTATTGAAGCGTATCGGCTATTCGCTGCTCACCATTCTGGTGCTGGTGGCGCTCACCTTCTTCATGATGCAGCTGCTGCCGGGCGATCCGTTTATCGGTGCCAAGGCCATTGATGAATCCACAAAGGCGATGCTGATGGCCAAGTACGGCCTGGATAAGCCCGTGTGGCAGCAGTTCATCATGTATGTGGGAAACGTATTTCAGGGGGACTTGGGGGTTTCCACACAATATAAGCGCCCGGTGGTGGATATCATCGCCGAGTCGTTCCCCTATTCGTTCGAACTAGGCATCCGCGCGCTGATTTTCGCCGCAGTGATGGGCGTTTTGCTTGGCATCGTGGCGGCGGTGAAGCGCGGCACTGCGTGGGATACGGGCAGCATGCTGATAGCCATGGTGGGCGTTTCTGTGCCCAGCTTTATCGTAGGCGCGTTGCTGCAATATTTCTTCAGCGTAAAGCTGTTCCAGTGGACGGGTATGCGCCTGTTCCCTGTCACAGGCTGGACAACGGAGATGAGCAAACTGCTTCCGGCCTTCGCCCTTAGTTTTGGCACACTGGCGTCCATTAGCCGCCTGATGCGCTCCTCTACGCTGGATGTGCTAAGCTCCGATTATGTCAAAACCGCCAAGGCCAAAGGCCTTTCGCAGGCTAAAATCATCTGGCGCCATGTGGTGCGCAACGCCATCATGCCTATTGTGACGGTGCTGGGCCCGCAGGCGGCGGCTATCCTCACAGGTGCCTTTGTGGTAGAGAAAATTTTCGGCATCCCGGGCATGGGCCGCTTTTTCGTGAACAGCATCAACAGCCGCGATTACACCCTTATCGCAGGCACCACGCTGTTCTACGGCGCGTTCCTTGTGCTGGCGAACTTGGTAGTGGACCTTTTGTACGGCGTCATAGACCCGCGCATCCGCCTTTCCGGCAGAAAGGAGTGAGCCCATGAGCAAAAAGCAGAAAAAACTTCTTGCTGTGCAGGCGGCAAACAAGCTGGCTGCCGAATATGCTGCGGCTGCGGCGCCGTATGACCCGCAGATGGCAGATTTTGAATGGGTAGGCTCTGACGCATCCAGCCGTGAGGCCATTGCGCGCCCCTCTACCAGCTTCTGGCAGGACGGTATGCGCCGCCTGTTCAAAAATAAGGTGGCCATTGTCTGCATCGTGGTGCTGGCACTGATTATCCTGGCCGCTGTTTTTGTGCCTATTCTCAGCCCGTTCACTTATTCCGAGCAGCATGTTACCCATTCCAACGAAGGCATGTTCTTCACCTGCCCGGATACCGGCCACATTCATTTGTGCGGCACGGATGATTTGGGCCGCGATATTTTTGTCCGCCTGTGGGAGGGCGCGCGCGTGTCGCTTACCATTGCCTTTGTGGCCGTGCTGGTGAACTGCGTGGTAGGCCTTACTTACGGCGGCATCTCCGGCTATTTCGGCGGCTGGCTGGATAACGTAATGATGCGCGTGGTGGAGGTTATCAACGGCATCCCATATATGATTGTGGTCATTTTGCTGATGATGGTTTTAGACCCCGGCATGGGCGCTATCATTGTGGCCTATTCGCTTGTGGGCTGGACGGGTATGGCACGTCTTGTGCGCGGCCAGATTGTGGCCCTGAAAGAGCAGGAGTTTGTCATTGCTGCGCAGGCCATGGGTGCAAAGCCAAGCCGCATCATTGCAAAGCACCTGCTGCCCAACCTGCTTAGCGTGGTGATTGTGAACGTTACGCTGGCCATTCCCAGCGTCATCTTCTCTGAGGCGTTTTTGTCGTTTATCGGCCTGGGCGTGCCCATTCCCATGTCTTCCTGGGGCACGCTGGCTAACGACGCCATTATTGTGTTCCGTTCGTACCCCATGCAGCTGTTCCTGCCTTCTCTCTGCATCTGCCTGACGATGCTGGGTTTCAACCTGCTGGGCGATGCGCTGCGTGACGCGTTCGACCCGAAACTGAGGAGGTGAGAGGCATGGCAGACGTATTGAAAATTGAAAACCTGCACGTCTCTTTCGACACCTATGCGGGCGAGGTGCACGCGGTGCGCGGCGTTTCGCTGCATGTGGGCGAGGGCGAGGTGCTTGCCATTGTGGGCGAATCTGGCTGCGGCAAATCGGTGACGGCGCAGACCGTCATGAAGCTGAACCCCATGCCGCCCGCCCGTATCAAAGAGGGCAGCATTGATTTATGCGGCGAGGACATCGTGGCTGCAAACGAGAAGAAAATGCAGGATATCCGCGGCCGTCTTGTGAGCATGATATTTCAGGACCCCATGACCTGCCTGAACCCCACCATGAAGGTGGGCAGGCAGCTGACAGAGGCCATTTGCCAGCACCGCAAGCTGTCGAAGGACGAGGCGAAAAAAGAGGCTGTACGCCTTTTGGAAATGGTGCAGATACCCAACGCGGCCGAGCGCGCCGAGCAGTACCCCCACGAATTTTCGGGCGGCATGCGCCAGCGCGCCATGATAGCCATGGCCATGAGCTGTGAGCCAAAACTGCTGATTGCAGACGAGCCCACTACCGCATTAGACGTGACCATTCAGGCGCAGATTATGCAGCTGATGGCGAAGGTACGTGAAGAGACAGGCACCGCTATTATCCTCATCACGCACGATTTGGGTGTGGTGGCCAACCTGGCAGACCGCGTAGCCGTAATGTATGCGGGCAAAATTGTAGAGACGGGCACGGCGGAGGACATTTTCTACCGCCCGAAGCACCCTTACACGCAGGCGCTGCTGAAAAGCCTGCCCACAGTGGAAACCTCCCGCGAGGAAAAGCTGGTGTCCATTGCCGGAACCCCGCCGGATTTGTTTATGCCCCCCAAGGGCTGCGAATTTGCCAGCCGCTGTGAGCACTGCATGAAGGTATGCAAAAAACATGTGCCGCCCACCTACGAGGTGGGGGCGGGCCACAAGGCCGTCTGCTGGCGGCTGCACCCCGCCTGCCCGGCACAGAGTAAGGAGGGAAATTGAGAATGGCAGAACAAAACCGAGAAAAACTCATTTCCCTTGACAATGTGTGCAAGTATTTCAACGTGGGCCGCGGCAAAACGCTGAAGGCTGTGGACGGCATCACGCTGGACATCTACCGGGGCGAAACGCTTGGTGTAGTAGGCGAATCTGGCTGCGGCAAATCTACCTTGGGGCGTGTGGTAATGGGCATCTATCACCCCACCTCCGGCAAGCTGGAATATGAAGGCCAGGAAGTGAACCTGCGCAAAACGAAGGACCGCTTTCAGTATTCCAAAAAGGCGCAGATTATTTTTCAGGACCCATATGCTTCCCTGAACCCCCGTATGACGGTGGGCGATATCATTGCCGAGGGTATGGAAATCCATGGCATGTACACGAAAGAGCAGCGCACCCGGCGCGTGTACGAGCTGCTGGAGACGGTGGGCCTGAATAAAGAGCACGCCAACCGCTTCCCGCACGAGTTTTCCGGCGGCCAGCGCCAGCGCATCGGCATTGCCCGCGCGCTTGCCATTGAGCCGCAGTTCATTGTATGCGACGAGCCCATCTCGGCTTTGGATGTTTCCATCCAAAGCCAGGTGATAAACCTGCTGAAGGAGCTTCAGGATAAGCTGGGCCTGACGTATATGTTCATTGCGCACGATTTGAACATCGTAAAATATATTTCAGACCGTATTGCCGTGATGTACTTGGGCAACCTGGTAGAGCTTGCCCCCAGCGATGACATCTACGCCCACACCCTGCACCCTTACAGCCAGGCGCTGCTGGCCAGCGTGCCCATTCCGGACCCCGACAAAGAGGCCCAGAAGCGCGCGCATGTGCTTTCCGGCGATGTGCCCAGCCCCATAAACCCAAAGCCGGGCTGTAAATTTGCGGGCCGCTGCCCGCATGCCACAGAGAAATGCCGTGCCGAGACGCCTGTGCTGCGCGAGGTGCGCACCAACCATTTTGTGGCCTGCCATTTGGTACAGCCTGAATAAAAGGGCTTTCTGGCACCTTGGCGGCGGGAAGGAAATGAAAAAACGCGCCCCGCCTTCTGCTTTTGCAGAAGGCGGGGCGCGTTTTCTTCTTTTGCAGCGCAGGGCCTGGGCGCGTCTGTGTGCCCGGCGGCAAAGGGCCGTACAGGCAGTGTTCCACCGTCACAGTAAATACATCCGGGCCTTGCGCGTGCGCAAAGCGGGTGTATAATAGAAACCGGATATGCCATGCCGTGCATGGCACAGGAGGGGGAGGAATATGATGAAAAAGATTCGGGCGGTGCTGTTCGATATGGACGGCCTGATGTTCGACACACAGCGCCTCTGGGACAAGGCGTGGCGGCAGGCGGGCGAAGCCTGCGGGGTGGCCATGGGTGAAGCGCAGATAGCCCCGCTGCGGGGGCGCAGCCTAGCAGATTCCCGCGCTATTTTTGAAAAAAATGTGGCGCCGGGCGAGGTGTTTGACCGCTGCAACGCCATGGCGGACGCCCTTGTCCGCGAATGGCTGCGCGGTGAGGTGCCCATGAAGCCCGGCCTGTTGCAGCTTTTGGCTTATTTGCAGCGCACAGGGCGCATTATGGCGGTGGTGTCCTCCACCGAGCAGGACCTTGTGAAGGACCTCTTGCGGCGCGCCGGCATTCTGCATTATTTTTCCGCTGTGGTGTGCGGCGATATGGTGCGGCACTCGAAGCCCGCGCCGGATATCTACCTGCTGGGCGCGCAGCGCGTGGGCGTGCCGTCAGAGCAGTGCCTTGTGCTGGAAGATTCGGAAAACGGCGCCCGCGCGGGCATTGCCGCCGGGTGCCGGACGGTGGTGGTGCCGGATATTGCCCCGGTGGCACAGCAGGTGCTGGACGCCGCGGCTGCGGTGGTGCCCGGCCTCAGCGGCGTGATACCCCTTTTAGAACAGGAGGAACAGGAATGAGCCAGATAAAAAACGAGCCCTCGAACCGCAACCCCGTCATCTGTGCAGTGCGCGAGCAGCTGGAGCACCGCGCCCTGTGGCTGTATCTGCTTTGCGATGAAGCGCAGAAGAAAGACCTGGCCTGGGAAGACTTTGCATGTGACGCCGTGCGCCGCTGCGGGCTGTACCAGGGCGGCAGCCTTGTGAAAAAGGGCGGCTCACGCAGCCTACACGCACTGAAGAAAACGCTGTTTACCCTGCCCGCGCGCATGGTGTTCGAGATAAAGGTGGGCCGGGTGACGGACGACGCGCTGGATCTCGATTTCCATTATTGCCCGCTGGTGAAGGCATGGCAGAAACAGGGCTGCACAGACGAGGAGATACAGCGCCTGTGCGACATTGCCATGTGCGGCGACCATGCCATTGCCGAGCAATACGGCTGTGAGCTGCTGCTGCCCCAGACCATTGCGGGCGGGGCCGATTGCTGCCAGCTTCGCTTCCGCCGCAAAAAGGAACAGTAAGTCAGGCCCCGGCAAAGCCTGAGGTTTGCGTAAGCCCTGAAAGGGCATACTGCCGGCAGGCCTCTCAAGAGGCACTGAAAAAATCCGCCGCCTGCATCACTTGCCCTGCGGCCCGTAAACGGGCGCCATTTGTCCAAGATTATCTTTCTGGCAATCGTAAAGTTGGTAATCTCTTCCCGCCTCACTCAATGCTTGAAGCGAAAGCTTTTTACTCTCCCCAGCAGACCTGAGAGGCGTCATTTCGCTAAAGCATACAAAACGAACCACGTCCCCGCTTCCAGCATTTGTGCACCGGAAGCGGGGCGTGCTTTTTCTGGAAAAGATGACCACGGCCGGTGCGGGTGCTCCAAAAGCTTTCGCTGTGCCCGGGAAAGTACCCGGAAGCGGAAACCCGTTGGCAGGCTGAGATAAGGCCGGGGAATAAAAGCTGGGGCAGGCAAAAAGAGAAGCTCCTCATCATTTTAACAGTAGAACACTATGCAGTGAAAAACTTATGAGTGAAGCCCATAGGCCGGCTGATAAGGGGCCCTAAGAGTGCTTGCACAAGCCGCCGGTGCAGCCGGCGGTTATGATTTGAGCAAGGAAACCGGCGGATGGGCCGGTAGAAACAACCCGTGAAAAGGCTTTAGCTTCAAGCATTCAAAGCGGGCTGCTGACAACAGGCTGTCAGGCGAGAAGCGCACCATCAGAATACAGAACAGAGCCCGCCGTTTGTGGGCCGCTGAGAGGGAGGCAGGTGAAATAACATGCAACGTTCCGCGCGCCCTGCGGGCAGGTGTCAGGGCCCATGCCATGCAAGCCGTCGGTGCAGCCAGAGGCCCTGACCGGCCCGGAAAAATTCGGCGTGACTTCTTATACGCTTTTTGCCCTGTGCTGAAAAATGGAAAGCGTGCCTTGTGCCCGGCGGCGCCTGCACGGGGAGGGAAAGCGCCGTCTTACCTCACGCAAGCACGGCCTGCGCCAGCAAAAGCACCAGCGGCAGGCTGGCGGGGAACAAAAAGCTGGTAAGCGCCACGGCCTTAGCCGCAAAATCGGACGGCGCGCCAGCCTGTTGCGCC
>PPYE01130850.1_pt1 | contig 14831 bp, 10 predicted proteins | sample 1559881 | NCBI WGS metagenome assembly PPYE01 (sample SAMN08240022, study PRJNA423297) | Human gut metagenome, whole genome shotgun sequencing project. | reverse complement strand
GCCCAGAAAATTGCGGTAAATGCATAGGAGATCATAATATATTTATGATTCACTGCAATATCTGGAGTGAGCGATACAAAAAATGCAAATGCAGCCGGAAACAGGAAACTTATAAGAGCCGCTCTCTGCTGTCGTTTTTTCAACAAGAACACCAGCACAACTGTGCCGACAAAGAAAATCCCACTCATCTGGATCAGGTACCACAGTACTCCCCACAGGGTTTTATCATCGGAAAGAAATCCCCAGTAAAGAGAAGGGCTTACTGCTTCCCCCCAGATAAAGATCCTGGTCTGAAGCACCGAAAAGATCACGGATGTGGCTGCAAGGATCAGATAATCCAGCTTCCCGTCTGAAAAAACAGCAAAGCCCAGCAGGATCAGCAGGCCACCGATCACCGCTGCTCCATTCCAGAACGATGTCAATCCCAGGAACATCCCTGCCATCAGTGCATTTTCCGGGCAGATACATTTCCACGCCTTTTTTGTAAAAAATCGGTTACGAAGCCAGACAATGCCTTTTTCTTCCTCGGCACAGCCGATATCCAGCCAGTCCATAAATAACCAGATGACAAGAGAAACGATCAGAAGTCCAAATGCCAGATGCCTCTGATTCAGATATACATTAAAATTCCATAATCCCCAGTTTTCATTGGTTGTATATCCGATAAATGTTGTATTGTCCCTCAGCGTTGCCCACAGGTCTTTTGCCTGTAGATGTTCTGTCACAAAATGAAAAAATGAAAGTGAACTGCGGAAGAAAAAAAGTACCAATGTCAGAATTCCGGCTGCCAGGCTTGCTGTCAGTCGTTTTGCAATGCTGTAAAGCAGCATCAGAAATCCCAGCAGCGCCAGAACACTTTCTATATTATATGCAAAATCCAGTCTGATCCCGAGAAATTCCAGATTTCCGACAAGAAACTGAAACATAAAATGATATTTGACATCCTGTCCTCCGAAATGCGGGTACTCTGTCGGGAAGTTATTGCCCTTTGAGAAAGAGCGCATCATCGCTGTATGTGGTGCATAATCCCCGTATACGGAAAACCCACTGTACAGTTCGCCATTTCTTATATAAAAAACATAAAACATGATCCACGTCAGAAATACCAACAGGAATCCAAATAAAATACACTCTTTTCGAAATGCCCTGCTGTCACTGATCAGCTTCCTGTCTGCCACGGTCCATACAGTTCCTGTTTTTCGATATCGTTTCCAATAAAGCAAAACCAGAACAACTGCCGTTATGATCAGAACAGCTGTATTTCCATAGATCAGTGGTTTCTTAGCACCTGCTTCGCTGGCCGCCCAGGAGATCATGTACGTTGTCCATCCAAATACCAGTGTTCCCATTCCAAAAGTGGCTGCCGCCAGAACCCATATCTGATTGCAGAAAGCTTTGTGCTGTCCGTTCCTGCTGCCTGCTTCCTGAGCGTTTTTTCCTGTAAACAAAAGAATTTCTGCCAGTTCTTTACCAGCCAGCAGGCTCAGTACTATATATATGATACCAAACATTATCCACCTCGTCATTAAATCTCGTACAGAATATATTACACTTTATACCTGCCAGAGCCTGTAAAATCGTTTTTCTCTGCTCATACGGATTTAGTATAACAAAGGAACTTTCATATAGCAAACAAACTTCCTGATTTTCACAATATTTACACTTTTTAGCTGTAACTTTTCCGGTTATCCACATGCAGATATGTATCAATTCCATCTGCCACTGCAGCCGCTACTCTTTGCTGATACAATTCTGTCTGCAATTTTCTGGCCTCTTCGGGATTGGTCAGGAAACCACATTCTACGATTACAAGCGTTCCGGGACTTCTTTTGAGCAGATAATAACTGGTATTTCCCTTGATTTCTCTTGGTCGGTCTATTTCCAGCTTTTCATTCAGGCTGCTTTGTACTGCCTCTGCAAGCTTCTTTCCTTCTACAGAACTTTCATAATAAAAAACCTGCGGTCCATGCACAGATGCATCCTGCTGATAGCTGTTCTGGTGAATACTTACCGACAGCACCGGTGACTTTTCGCCGATCATTGCTATGCGACGCTGCATATCCTGTGCTTTTTTATTATTTGCTGATGCATCATAAAGTCCTTTATCTGTTTCTCTTGTCATTGCCACAGAATAGCCCCTTGTTTCAAGCTCACTTTTCAGCAGAAGTGATATTGCCAGATTAATTCCTTTCTCTTCCAGTCCATCTGCACCGATCATCCCAGGATCATCCTCCCCATGTCCGGGATCTATAAGAATCAGTTTCGGAAAATTCATCTGTACTGAAACAACAGCAGCCTGTCTGGACAGCAGGTAAAAACTTACCAGCAGCAGACAGGCCATGACCATTTCCATTCTGTATTTTCTGAATTTTTTCATGCATGCACACCTCGCTGCATATTCCTTCTATGTATATGCAGCGGTATGGCTTCTTACTACCTTACTCATACTTTACGATTTCTTTTTTCAGACGTTTCATAATCCGTTTCTCCAGTCTGGAAATATAGGACTGAGAGATTCCAAGAAGATCTGCGACTTCTTTCTGCGTCTTCTCTTTTCCGTCGGCATTGTTCAGTCCAAAACGCAGCCGTATGATCGTCTGTTCTCTTGGTGACAGTTTGTTGATTGCTTTTCCCAGAAGTGTGATTTCCACTTCATCCTCCAGTTTCCTGGATATCACATCATCATCAGTTCCAAGAATATCCGAAAGAAGCAGTTCATTGCCATCCCAGTCCACATTCAATGGTTCATCAATAGATACTTCCATTCTCGTCTTACTGTTTCGCCGCAGATACATCAGAATCTCATTTTCAATACAACGTGATGCATATGTCGCCAGTTTGATATTCTTTACCGGGTTGAATGTATTGATAGCCTTGATCAGACCGATCGTCCCGATCGAGATCAGGTCTTCCACTCCAACTCCTGTGTTATCGAATTTTCTTGCAATATAAACGACGAGTCTGAGATTATGCTCAATCAGCAGGGATCTGGCTTCCTGCTCCTGGTCTGTTTTGAGTCTGCTGATCACATATGCTTCTCTTTTTGGCTCCAGTGGTGCCGGAAGCACATCACTTCCTCCGATATAATAAAGTTCTCTCGATCTTGAAAGAACTAATTTCTGAAAAACCTGAAACGGACGATAATCCACTCCTGCTGCCGATCTGCTCATATCCTGCCCCTCCTAATGCAATAATCTGGAATTCAATATCACTTTGTATTCCTTTCCCAAAGCAAAAGGTTCTGAAGACAATGCAAACACCGGTCCGGATACATGGATCCGCTCTCCCGGAATCTGAATACAAAGATCCTCTAATGTCACTGCCAGAATCAGCTGCACTTCCCGTCCTACGGTCTGGAAGGACAGATAGTGCGGTTTCAGGTCAGCGATCTCTGTACTTTCAATCTCCTCTGGTCTTTCTTTAAGATGCAGCAGCCTGTCTGTCAGCTCCTCACTCAGAAGACTTCGAAGTATTTCCGGATCTGCCACCGAAACCGGTGCTCCAGTCACTGTATCACGCAGACGGTTTCCTGTATCATACAGACCATACGTCTCCTGCAGTTGTCCGTGATATTTCAGGGCAACCGGATAGATATGTTCTCTGGATTCTTTTATTTGTTCCATCAGGCAGATCATCAGACTTAACCCTCCATAAGTCACAGCCGCACACGATAAAAAAAACACAGCCGTCACTCTTCTGTTTTCTGATACCGCCATCCAGAAACCACCGGTCAGAAATGTCATTCCAAAGAAAAACAGTGCGGCTCCGGTCATGTGCTTCACATCCTGGATCTCATATGCGATCCATATCATGAACACAGCACAGACTACTCGAAGAACTATGGTCAGTACCCCTGTTTTTCCTGGTCGTACATAAAGATTCAGACACGCAAAAAGAGCTCCGACCGCTGCCGCCGCCAGACATCTTCGTCTGCTGTTCTTTCTCCTCAGAACAATTCCTGTAAGTCTCAGAAGAATATAATCCATCAGAAGATTCGCAGCAAACACAATATCTATGTACACTTCCTGATGCATACAAAAAGCCCCCTGCCGCCTATAGATCCTTCACTTTGGTAAGTGAACTCATTATAGGTGACAGAGGGCGCAGATTTTGTCAAAACAGCGTGTCGTATCCCAGGAACTTATCGACACAAAAAGAGGAAGGCATTTCGCCTCCCTCTGATAGAATCTTACACAGACCGATTATTTTTTCTCTTCCTCTACTTCGATCTTGCGGATTGTTTTATTTTTGATTTCTTCTTTGATTGCTGCAATGAATTCTCCGAGGTCTTTCATTCCTTCATCACCAAGGTAACGGCTTCTTACGGAAACCTTGCCCTCTTCCTCTTCTTTTGCACCAACTACAAGCATGTACGGTACTCTTTCCAGACGTGCTTCACGGATCTTGTAGCCCATCTTTTCGGAACGTCTGTCAACGGAGCAGCGGATGCCTGCTTCTTTCATCTGTGCTTCTACTTTGTCAGCATAAGCATTGAATTTTTCGGAGATCGGGATCACACGAACCTGCTCCGGACACAGCCATGTCGGGAACATTCCTGCGTATTTTTCGATCAGCCATGCAAGTGTTCTTTCATAGCATCCCATGGATGTACGATGGATGATGCATGGACGTTTCTTGTCGCCGTTTTCGTCGATATAGTACATATCGAACTGTTCAGCAAGAAGTGCATCCCACTGGATTGTGATCATTGTATCTTCTTTGCCATATACGTTCTTAGCATTGATGTCGACCTTCGGTCCGTAGAATGCTGCTTCTCCGACATCCTCTGTGAATGGGATGTTCAGTTCTTCGAGCATCTGACGGATATCTTCTTCTGTCTCATTCCATACTTCCGGCTCACCGATGTATTTTTCTCTGTTATTCGGATCCCATTTGGACAGATGATAGGTTACATCTTCCTCAACGCCAAGAACCTGCAGACAATACTGTGCAAGTGCGATACAGTCTTTGAATTCTTTGACCATCTGGTCTGGTCTTACGATCAGATGTCCTTCGGAAATTGTAAACTGACGAACACGTGTCAGACCATGCATCTCACCGGAATCCTCATTACGGAACAGTGTGGATGTTTCGCCGTAACGAAGCGGCAGGTCACGGTAGCTGTGCTGTTCTGCTTTATATACATAGTACTGGAATGGGCATGTCATCGGACGGAGAGCATATACTTCTTTGTCTTTCTCTTCGTCACCAAGTACGAACATTCCGTCTTTGTAATGATCCCAGTGTCCGGAGATCTTGTAGAGGTCGCTCTTTGCCATCAGAGGAGTTTTTGTTCTTACGTAGCCACGTTTTGTCTCCTCATCTTCGATCCATCTCTGCAGTTCCTGCATCATGATAACACCGTTTGGCATGATCAGCGGAAGTCCCTGTCCGATTACATCTACAGTTGTAAAAATTTTCATCTCACGGCCAAGTTTATTGTGGTCACGTTTTTTAGCTTCTTCCATCTGCTCCAGATGTTCTTTGAGTTCATCTTTTGTAGCATATGCTGTTCCGTAGATACGTGTCAGCATTGCGTTCTTTTCGCTTCCTCTCCAGTAAGCACTGGAAGAAGAAAGAAGTTTGAATGCTTTTACGCCTTTTACGCTCATAAGGTGTGGTCCTGCGCAGAGATCTGTCCAGTCACCCTGTGAATAGAAGGAGATTTCTTCGCCTTCCGGAAGGTCTTCGATCAGCTCAACTTTGTATGGTTCATTTTTCTCTTTGAAGAATGCGATCGCGTCTTCTCTTGATTTTGTGAAGCGCTCGATCTTTGCACCTTTTTTGATGATCTTCTTCATTTCTTTTTCGATTGCATCCAGATCCTCACGGGAGAATGGTTCGTGAGCGAAGTCATAATAAAATCCTGTATCAATAGAAGGTCCGATAGCAACTTTAGCTTCCGGATATAAGGTCTGTACTGCCTGTGCAAGTACATGGGAAGCTGTGTGACGAAGAACAGCAAGTCCTTTTTCGTCTTTTGCTGTGAGAATGTTCAGTTCGCAGTCGCTGTCAAGAACAGTACGAAGGTCTACAACTTCTCCGTTTACTTCGCCTGCACATGCTGCACGTGCCAGTCCTTCACTGATATCATAAGCGATGTCGATAACTGATTTTGCTTCGGAATACTCTTTTTTGGATCCGTCTTTCAATGTGATGATCATAATTTTGAACTCCTTTTTTGAATAAAATTTTAAAGTTTTCCACAGGGACGAGTAAATATACTATTATGATATCTACGGATTATTCCGTGCTATGCACTCTCATAATCCTACATAAAAAAAGTCCCTTACAATACATCTCTGTATTGTAAGGGACGAATAATCTACTCGCGGTTCCACCCTGCTTGCTGCATCTGCCATATGGCAGCTCAGCCACTCTTATAAGATGGTAACGGAATCACCGGACCGGATTAGGGCCACTCGGAGATGGTCTTCGACTGTTTCCCGCTGAAATACTCTCAGCAAATGTATTTCTCTCTGGAGCCTTCCACAGTTTACTCTTCTCTTCAACGTGTTTCTTTATTCTGTTACCCATTATATCCACATGGTTTTAGTTTGTCAATGCCTATTTTTCATTTTGGTCAGACCAATTTGGTGTATCCGTTTAAACCTGTTTATTTAAAGTACTCTACACCAGATTCGAAGATCTTGATATCCTGCTCGCCGTAGATGTTTACAGCCACTCCGTCGCCACGGCGTTCGCTGTGAGCCATCTTACCAAGGATACGTCCGTCCGGACTTGTGATACCTTCGATGTTCATGTAGGAACCATTTACGTTCCATTCTTCGTCTGCACTGAGTTCACCGGCTGGAGTTACATACTGAGTTGCAACCTGTCCGTTTGCGAAGAGTTTTGCAAGCCATTCATCGTTGGCAACAAAACGTCCTTCACCGTGGGATGCAGGGTTACAGTATACTCCGCCAAGCTGTGCTTTCTGGAGCCATGGAGACTTGTTGCTTACAACCTTGGTATAAACCATCTTGGAGATATGACGTCCGATGGTGTTGAAGGTCAGTGTCGGGGAATCTGCTTTCTGTCCGCAGATTTCACCGTATGGTACCAGACCGAGTTTGATCAGAGCCTGGAATCCATTACAGATACCAAGTGCAAGACCGTCTCTCTCGTTGACAAGCTTCATAACTGCTTCTTTGATCTTTGCGTTCTGGAATGCAGTTGCAAAGAATTTCGCAGAGCCATCTGGTTCATCACCAACGGAGAATCCGCCTGGGAACATGATGATCTGAGCCTGGTCGATTGCTTTTGTGAAGAGTTCCACGGAATCATGGATATCTTCTGCTGTCAGGTTCTTGAATACTTTAACGTCAACCTCTGCACCAGCGCGTTCAAAAGCACGTGTGCTGTCGTATTCGCAGTTTGTTCCAGGGAATACCGGGATAAATACACGCGGTTTTGCAACTTTGTGTTTGCATACATAAATGTTTTCTGCATGGTACAGGTCATCTTTTGCCTGTTTTTCGTTGTCTTCGCCGGAAGTTGTCTTGAATACTCTTTCCAGAGTTCCCTTCCATGCTTCTTCAGCTTCTTTTTCAGTAATAGCAGTATTTCCGTAAGAGAATTTACCGTCATCTGTAACTTCACCGATCAGTGTGTATGTGATGGAAAGCTGTCCGACTTTGTCTGCCGGAACTTCCATGATAATATCACCAAATCCTGGTGCGAAGAAGTCTCTTGGATCCAGGTTGTGTTCGATCTTCACGCCGAGTGCATTACCGAAGGCCATCTTGGAAACAGCTGCTGCAATACCATGACGATCCAGTGCGTAAGCGGAAACAACTTTTCCAGCCTGGATATCATTGTGGAGTTTTTCGTACTGATCCATGATTCCTGCGTAATCCGGCAAATCGTACTGATCACGCGGTGCGCGGAGCCATACAAGTTTGTTTCCTGCTTTTTTGAGTTCAGGTGTGATCACGTCCTGGATCTTGGCTACGTCTACTGCAAAGGAAACAAGCGTTGGAGGCACGTCGATCTCATTGAAGGTACCGGACATACTGTCTTTACCACCGATGGACGGAAGTCCGAATCCCATCTGTGCTGCATAGGCACCAAGGAGTGCGGAGAATGGCTGGCTCCATCTCTTTGGATCTTCGGTCATACGACGGAAGTATTCCTGGAATGTGAAGCGGATCTTCTTGTAATCACCACCTGTAGCTACGATTCTTGCTACAGATTCTGTTACTGCGTAAGCAGCTCCGTGATATGGACTCCAGGAAGAGAGATATGGATCAAAGCCGTAACTCATCATGGTAACTGTATCAGTTTTTCCGTTCTGTACCGGAACTTTTGCAACCATGCTCTGTGTTTCTGTAAGCTGATACTGACCACCGTATGGCATAAATACGCTGCCTGCACCGATAGAACCGTCGAACATTTCAACGAGACCTTTCTGGGAGCATACGTTGAGGTCAGCAAGTGTCTCCAGCCATTTTGCCTTAACATCGACAACGTCTGGTCTTTCTTCGAAAAGGTTTCCGTCTTTGTTCGGGATCTCAACCTCTACAGTTGTTTCCTGATGTGCACCGTTGGTATCAAGGAATGCACGGGAAATGTTAACGATCTCTTTGCCTCTCCATGTAAGAACAAGGCGTGGCTCTTCGGTAACGACTGCAACCGGGATTGCTTCGAGGTTTTCTTCGTTTGCAAAGCCAAGGAATTTGTCAACATCTTTTGGATCTACAACAACTGCCATACGCTCCTGGGATTCAGAGATTGCGATCTCTGTTCCGTCAAGGCCGGCATATTTTTTCGGAACTTTGTCAAGGTCTACGCGAAGTCCATCTGCAAGCTCACCGATGGCAACGGATACACCGCCTGCACCAAAGTCGTTACATTTTTTGATGATGTAGCTGACTTCTTCACGTCTGAACATACGCTGGATCTTACGCTCTGTAGGTGCGTTACCTTTCTGTACTTCTGCACCGCAGACTTCGATGGAAGCCTCTGTGTGTACCTTGGAGGAACCTGTTGCACCACCGATACCATCACGGCCGGTACGTCCTCCCAGAAGGATGATGATATCTCCCGGATCGGAGTTTTCACGGATAACGGCACGTCTCGGCGCTGCACCCATAACGGCACCGATCTCCATACGTTTTGCAACGTAGTCCGGATGATAGATTTCTTTGACATAGCCGGTAGCCAGGCCGATCTGATTACCATATGAGCTGTATCCATGAGCAGCACTTCTGACCAGTTTCTTCTGCGGAAGTTTACCTTTGAGCGTTTCTTTTACGGATACAGTCGGATCAGCAGCACCTGTCACACGCATTGCCTGATATACATAAGTACGTCCGGAAAGCGGGTCGCGGATTGCACCGCCAAGGCAGGTAGCAGCGCCACCAAATGGCTCGATCTCTGTCGGATGGTTGTGTGTCTCATTCTTAAAGTTGATAAGCCACTCTTCCTCTTTGCCATCTACATCTACCGGTACAACAATACTGCAGGCATTGATCTCATCGGATTCTTCCTGATCAGCCAGTTTTCCTTCGGATTTGAGTTTTTTCATTGCCATCAGAGCAAGATCCATCAGGCAGACAAATTTGTCATCACGGCCTTTGTAGAGAACTTCTCTGTCAGCAAGGTATTTTTCGTATGTTTTTACGATTGGTTCTTTGTAGTCACCTTCATCGAACTTCACGTCTGTAAGTTCTGTGGAGAATGTGGTATGACGGCAGTGATCAGACCAGTAGGTATCGAGTACTCGGATCTCTGTCATGGAAGGATCACGTTTTTCTTCGTTTTTGAAGTAGTTCTGGATATGCTGGAAATCTTTGAATGTCATTGCAAGATTCAGGGAGTCATAGAGGGCTTTGAGATCTGCCTCGGACATTTCTTTGAATCCGTCAAAAATCTTGACATCTTCCGGTTCCGGGAATACGGTAACCAGCGTTTCCGGTTTTTCAAGTCCTGTCTCACGGGAGTCTACCGGGTTGATGCAGTGATGTTTGATCGCATCAAATTCTTCGTCTGTTACATTTCCTTCTATTACATAAGTTGTTGCAGAACGGATGATCGGCTGTGCATCCCCGTCAAGGAACTGCACACACTGTACAGCGGAATCTGCTCTCTGGTCGAACTGTCCCGGAAGATATTCTACGGAAAAAATTCTGGCACCTTCTGCTGCCTCGAATTTTTCGAGATATAGATCGTCTACCGGCGGCTCAGCAAATACAGTTCTGCATGCTTTTTCAAAAACTTCATCTGAAATATTTTCTACATCATAACGGATCAGCACTCTTACATTTGTTGCGGATTTAATTCCGAGATAGCTGCTGATCTCATGCTTTAATTCTTTTGCCTGTACGGCGTAGGCTGGTTTCTTTTCTACATAAACGCGTCTTACGTTGCTCATTAGAAACTCCTTTCCTTTGTGCATTATGTTATTATGTACTTGTCGAATTACTGAGTTTATAGTATCATAAGAATCATCATTAGTAAAATTAATATATCTTATATCTTTTATAAGTTATATTAATTTATGCTTGCAACTCTCTTTGAAAAGGAAGTCGGATCCTATGGATATCAATCTTGAATTATATAAAGTTTTTTATTATGTTGCTACTACTCTCAGTTTCTCTGAAGCATCCCGTGAACTTTTTATCTCACAGTCTGCAGTCAGCCAGTCCATCAAAACACTGGAAAAAAAGCTGAATCACACACTTTTTATCCGCAGCACAAAAAAAGTTCTCCTTACCCCGGAAGGAGAACTTCTGTTGCAACATGTAAAACCCGCAATACAGATGCTGGATGAGGGAGAATCCCTTCTTTCCGGTGACAATATGCTCAAAGGCCAGCTCCGCATCGGTGCCAGTGATACGATCTGCCGCTATTATCTAATTCATTACCTCCAAAAATTCCATCAGGAATTCCCGGATGTCCGGATCAAAGTCACCAACAGTACTTCGATCGGCTGTGCAGAACTGCTGGAAAAAGGACAGGTTGACCTGATCGTCTGCAACTCTCCGAATTCCCGTCTTGGCAATCATATGAATGTAAAAGTCCTTCGTGATTTTCGGGATATTTTTGTCGGAAATCCCGACTGTTTTTCTCCCGAAGAGATACCATGTGAACTCAAAACACTATTAAAACAACCTATTCTGATGCTTTCTTCCAAAAGTACCACCAGTGAATACCTGCATCAGATGTTTGCAACACATGGGCTGAATCTGTTGCCGGAAGTCGAACTGAACAGCAATGATCTGTTGATGGATCTTGCCCGCATTGGTCTTGGCATTGCCTGTATTCCGGATTATATGCTAAACCCCGACGATTCACTGAAACCAATTCCTCTTGCAGATCCACTCCCCCCCAGACAGCTTGTCCTCGTTCAGCATGACAGTCTTCCACTTTCCCAGGCTGCTGAACGATTTCTTGATATGTTCTCATAACGTAAAAAAGTCCCGACAATCAGGAAATTTATGATTCCATAACTGTCGGGATTTTCTTGTCTGCGGTTTTATTCTGGCATTACTTCTACTGCTTTTGTGATATATTCGTTATCGATCTGATCAAATGCTCCGCTGTCTGCTTTGGATGCATACTCCATATCGATCGGCATCTTGCCTACGACCGGTACATTCAGTTCTGCTGCAATTTCCTCAATATGGCTTTCACCAAAGATCTTGAGTTCCTTGCCGCAGTCTGGACATTTCACATAACTGTAGTTTTCTACGATTCCAAGTACCGGGATCTTCATCATTTCAGCCATATTATAAGCTTTCTTTACGATCATCTTCACCAAATCCTGCGGGGAGCTTACGATCACGATTCCGTCAACCGGAAGGGACTGGAATACAGTAAGCGGCACATCGCCTGTTCCCGGAGGCATATCTACAAAGAGATAGTCGATCTTGTCCCAGACAACGTCTGTCCAGAACTGTTTTACCATGTTTGCAAGAACCGGTCCTCTCCAGATAACCGGAGTATCTTCCGTTGGAAGAAGAAGGTTGATGGACATAACCTTGATTCCGTTTGCTGTCTCCATCGGATAGATGCCGTTGTCATCTGCCTGGGCAGCGCCTGTGAGGCCGTACATCTTTGGAATGGAAGGTCCGGTGATGTCAGCATCCAGAATACCAACTTTGTATCCTTTGGCTGCCATTGCATTTGCAAGGGAACCTGTAACGAAGGATTTTCCTACGCCGCCCTTACCGCTGACAACGCCGATCACATGTTTTACATCTGAAAAAACATTCTGTTCTGCCATAAAATTCTGCGGATTACTCTTTTCTTTGCTTGCGCATCCCTCGCAGCTTGATTTGCCGCAGGAACCGCTGTTACTGCATTCTGCCATTTCTATATACTCCTTTGATTTCCGGTCATACATGCCTTGTCTGTCCAGACTGTATAACCTGTATTCTTATTTCATAAATCTGTCGATTGCACGTTCCAGTTCTTTGATCGCATCCTTATCGCCATGCTCTACCGCATCTACGATACAGTGCTCAATATGATCCTGAAGAATGATCTTACCTGTATTATTAATAGCAGATTTCACTGCTGAAAGCTGAATCAGTACCTCTGAACAGTCTCTGCCGTCTTCTACCATACGTTTTATTGATTCCAGGTGTCCAATGGCTCTCGACAGACGGTTCAAAACTGCTTTCGTCTGCGCATGGCTGTGATGATGTCCATGTTCTCCATGGGAATGTTCCAGGATCGTCCCATCTTCCAGTACGTGTACATGGGTTTCTTTTGTTTCACTCATGTCTGCTCCTCTCAGGTTTCATCTCGATACGGATTTACAGACTGCATGATTGCAATATAGTATCTGCAGTCCTGAACTTGTATTATACCATACTTTCTAAATTTCTGTAAAGGAACATCTCTGTTTTATCTGCGACGTAACAATGTCAAAGATGATCGTTCCATCGTTAAGAACTGTTTTGTCATAAGAAACCTCTTTTCCCTGGAATTTCTTTTTTATATATTCCTCAGGATCCTCAATTTCCACTTCTTCTACAAATACATCCCTCATCTGGTTTCTGGGACATTTGTTAAAAATCTCCCAGATCACTTCATACTCTTTCATACTCTCTCCAAACGCATCACGGTTATCCATTGTTGCTAATCTAAATATCCAGCAGCCATTTGCCTTCGATCTCATCTTCAAATTCAAGTTCAACCTGAGTCAGACATTTCTCCTGCTCTGCCTCTACCGCCCAGGATAAGCCACAGCTTGCAGAAATTTCTCTCGGCACAGGGATCAGTCTTCCCGGGATCTTATGTTTTTTGCAAAATCTCTCTACAGCTATTGCCCCGCTTGTGCTGTGAAATGTCAGCAAATACCTTGGTATCTTCTGAATCATGGTTTTATAACTTTGGAAGCTTTTGCCATTGTCTCTACAATATCATACATATTGGTAACTTCTCCCACGCAGAGTTTCTCTGTCAGGCCATAGTAATTAAGGCAGGTTCCACAGGTCTTGATCGTCACTCCCTGTGCTTCCAGACTCTTCAGATCCTCCAGTGAATCAGAACCTTCTGTCGTCAGTGTTGCGCCTCCATTATAAAAAAGCATAGTCTTTGGAAGTTCATCCAGCTGTGTCACTGCAAAAAGGAATCCTTTCATCAGAACTTTGCCCAGTTCATCATTTCCTCTTCCCATTGTCGCTGTATCCACTGCGACCACGAAATCTCCTTTCACATCCGGAATGCAGGATACTTCTTCGGCCTTTGTGTCTGTCACCGGCTGACGATCCTTCACACGAATGAACACATGAAATTCTTTGTCACTTTTTTTCTCGGAGAACACTTCTGCACCTGTATTTTTACCCATTCTGGTGAGATTCTGTACCGCTGTTTCATTATCGACCAATACTTCGATCTCGGCATCTCCCTGAATGCTGTCCAGAACTTTTTTTGTCTTTACTACAGGAATCGGGCACTGCTCTCCCATAGCATTGACCGTATATCGCTGTCCGCTCATTTTACTTCCTCCTGTTTTATAATTTTCTGAAATTAATATCATTGTAGCAGACTCTTTTCTCTTTTGCAATGTCCGACCAAAATTGTCCAGTATAAAGGACATTTTCGCCTCCAATATTTTTGTAACTTTACATAAATTTTTGTCGAAAAGAATTGAACTTCTTCGAAGAATAGAGTATCATAGATATAATTTTAGAAAAAACGTTTACAGATCAAAGGAGAGAAATCATGCAGCTTTTAAAGGAGCGTATACTGAAAGATGGAATCGTAAAACCGGGTAATATTTTAAAGGTTGACAGTTTTTTAAATCATCAGATGGATATTACTCTCATCAATGAAATTGGCAAAGAATTCAAGAGACGTTTTGCCGATTGCCCGATTACAAAAATTCTCACAATTGAAGCTTCCGGCATTGGAATTGCCTGTATTGCCGCACAGTATTTTGATGTTCCTGTCGTTTTTGCAAAAAAAGCGCAGAGCCTGAACCTTGATGGAGAAATGTACTGTTCAAAGGTTGAATCCTTCACTCACAAAAAAGTCTATGATGTTATCTTATCCAAGAAATTCCTTGGACCGGAAGATCATGTACTTCTGATTGATGATTTCCTTGCAAACGGATGTGCACTGCTCGGTCTGATCAATATCGTCAAAGAATCCGGTGCAACCCTTGAAGGTGCCGGAATCGTTATCGAAAAAGGCTTTCAGAATGGTGGTCAGAAGATCCGTGATATGGGTGTAAGACTGGAATCTCTTGCAATTGTGGATTCCATGACTGATGATTCTTTGACTTTCCGTGAATGATCCACAGACATAAAAAACTCCGAATTTTGCTTCGGAGTTTTTTTTATGTAATTTTACTGGTTATGATTTCAGTTTTTGCT
>PPYE01108079.1_pt1 | contig 14834 bp, 15 predicted proteins | sample 1559881 | NCBI WGS metagenome assembly PPYE01 (sample SAMN08240022, study PRJNA423297) | Human gut metagenome, whole genome shotgun sequencing project. | reverse complement strand
CGAATTTTTCATTCTGGCTAACGTGAATGAAACGCAGCGTAGCAGCGCTACGCTAAGTGGAATGAACGGACGCCAGAATAGAAAAGGCGCAAGCAGCTGGCGTAGGTGAATCTGGAAATAGGATACTAAAAGGAAATGCGCAGACTTCCGCCGGGAAGGCCGCGCATCGCCTTGATTTCATTGCACTACGGGGGACAGTTCGTCCTCAAAGCGGCTGACCGTCAGGACGCTTTCTTTTGCGCGGATGACCCGAATCGTCCCCTGCTCGCGCCCTTTCGGCGGCAGCGTCATCACGATTTCCGGCTCTACGCCCTGCGCCCTGCATTCCGCCAATGCGTCCTCAAGGCGCATCCCCAGCACATTCGGCATGTTCACCATCGAGGGATTAGACCTCCATGATTTCCTTTTCCTTCGCCGCGCAAATGCCGTCAATGTCCTTGATCGCCTTGTCGGTAATCTTCTGGGCATCATCCTCTGCCTTGCGCTGCTCGTCCTCGGTGATGAGGGAATCCTTCTTGAGCTTCTTAATCTGTTCCACGGCGTCGCGGCGGATGGAGCGCACAGCCACCTTCGCACCCTCGGCGCTCTTGCGCGCCATCTTCGTCAGTTCCTTGCGGCGCTCTTCGTTCAAATCCGGGAAAACGAGACGAACCACTTCGCCGTCGTTGGTCGGGTTCAGCCCCAAATCGCTCTTCTGAATCGCCTTCTCAATCGCGGAAATCATCTTCTTTTCCCACGGCTTGATGACGATCATGCGCGCTTCCGGCACGTTGATGTTGCCAATCTGCGGCAGGGGCGTGGGCGTGCCGTAGTAATCCACCATGATGCGGTCCAGCAGGCGCGGATTCGCACGGCCCGCGCGCAGGCTCGTCATTTCGTTCTGATACACGGCGACGCTCTTGGACATCTTCTCCTTGGAAGCATCCAGAATTTCCTTCACAGTCATGTTTCATAACCTCCTTTTTTCGGGGGACAAATTCCATTTCTATTGTACTGTTTTTTTTCTCAAAAGGCAAGTGCTTTTTTCAAGGGAGTTCCTCCCTTGACCCTTCCGCGCGATTGAGTTGGTCACACTCTCATACAGTTTCCGCGTGTTTATCCAAGAATGGGGAGACGCAGGGGGCGTTGCCCCTTAAACCCCACCAGAGGCTCTGCCTCTGGACTCCGCGAAGGGTCTTCGACCCTCTCGACACCCTTTTCGCGATTGAGTTGGTCACACTCTCATACAGTTTCCGCGTGTTTATCCGCGAAAATAGTTACAATTACCAAACTGTAACATGGGAGTGCAGCCGAAGGAGTCCAGAGGGCGATCGGAAAGCCCTCTGGAAGCCGGTCAAAAGCCCACTATGCCAATGAAATCAACTATGCTACGCGGGGACGCCAAAGCGTTGGTTCATCCGCTTAGGGATGAACGAAAGTCCCCATATCGCTGCCTTCCAGCACCGAAATCAAATTCTCCGGCACATCCAGCCCAAACACGCGCACCATCGGCACATGATTCTCCGCGCACAGCGCAAACGCCGCCGCATCCATCACCTTCAAGCCCTTCTGCAGCGCCTCCTGATAGGTAATGTCCTTAATCAGCGTTGCGTTCGGGTCTTTGTGCGGGTCAGCGGTGTACACACCGTCGATGTTCTTCGCCATCAGGATGGCATCCACCTGCATTTCGATTGCCCGCAGCGCGACCGCCGTGTCGGTGGAGAAGAACGGATTGCCCGACCCTGCCGCGAACAGCACCACGCGCCCTTCGGACAAATAGCGCCGTGCGGTCATGGCGTTGAACGGCTCGCAGAAGCGGTTCATGTCCACGGCGGACATCACCACGGCATCCACGCCCGCCTGACGCAGCGCGTCCGCCATGCACAGGCAGTTGATAACCGTGCCGAGCATCCCCATCTGGTCAGCGGTAACGGCGTCCATGTTCGCCGCCGGGCCCTGACGGCCGCGCCAGATATTCCCCGCGCCGATGACAATGCCAATCTGCGTGCCCATATCCGCCATTTTGCGGATGACGGCGGCAGCACGATGCACCTGATCGAAATCAAACAGGTCGCTGCCCGTTTTCAGCGCCTCGCCGGAGAGTTTGAGCAGTACACGTTTGTAGACAGCCATGAAATTTCCTCCTCAGTTGTCATCCCTCAAGCGGCAAAGGTCGCCGCATTCGGCATTTTTCCCACGTTCTATTTTACTCCTTCAAACGCTTTTTGGCAAGAGGGTGCAGGAAAACAAGGCAATCATGAATGCAGAAAATAGGATAGAAAAAAGGAAGACCGCAGGATTTCTCCCGCAGTCTCCCCATATTTATGCGGATGGAGACGCAATTACGCCTTCTTCATCGCAGCGATTTCCGCCGCGAGGTCGTCCTTGCGCTTCTCGATGCCTTCGCCGCGCTCGAAGCGGACGTAGCGCACGATGTCCAGCGTGGTGCCAGCCGCCTTGGCGGTTTCGTTCATCAGAGAGGTGATGGTCTTGTCACCATCCTTGACGAACTGCTGGTCAAGCAGGCACACTTCCTTGTAGTACTTTTCGATCTGACCCGCGACGATGCGGTCAACGATCTTTTCGGGCTTGCCGGATTCAATCGCCTTCGCGCGCTGAATTTCGGCTTCCTTCGCCAGCTTGTCGGCGTCCACTTCTTCGCGGCGGACAGCTTCCGGCTTGGCAGCCGCAATCTGCAGGCACACGTCGTGGGCAAATTCCTTCACGAGGTCGGAATTCTTGCCGACTTCATCGGTCGCAACTTCGACCATAACGCCGACCTTGCCGCCCATGTGGATGTAGGAAGACACAACGCCTTCGGTCTCATAGCGGGCGAAACGGCGGACGGTGATCTTCTCGCCGATGGCGACGGTCGCGTCAGAAACCATATCTTCGATGGTCTTGGACTCGTCGTCAACGAACTTCTGCTTCATCAGCTCGTCGAGGTCAGCCGGGTTCGCCAGCGCGACGTGCTTCGCAACGGCGTTCGCGAAATTCTTGAAGTTGTCGGTGTTGGCAACGAAGTCGGTTTCGCAGTTGACTTCCACCAGCGCGCCGGTGCAGCCGCAGGGCGTCATGTACGCCACAACAGCGCCTTCCGCCGCGATACGGCCAGCCTTCTTGGCGGCCTGCGCAAGTCCCTTTTCGCGCAGCCAGTCAATGGCTTTGTCCATGTCGCCGTCGGATTCAACAAGCGCCTTCTTGCAGTCCATCATGCCCGCGTTGGTACGCTCGCGGAGCTCCTTGACCAGAGCAGCAGTGATATTCGCCATAAGGTTCATCCTCCAAATCTTTTTCGATGTTGAAACGGGTTTGCGAGGGATTACGCCTCGGTCTTTTCCACGGGCGCTTCTTCAGCGGACTGCTCGCCCTGCTTGCCTTCCAGCACAGCGTCAGCCATCTTGCCGGCGATCAGCTTGACCGCGCGGATGGCGTCGTCGTTGCCGGGGATGACGTAGTCGATTTCGTCCGGGTCGCAGTTGGTGTCAACGATCGCAACGATCGGGATGTTCAGGATGCGGGCTTCGGTCACAGCGATGTGTTCCTTGCGCGGGTCCACAACGAACAGCGCGCCGGGCAGCTTCTTCATTTCGCGGATGCCGCCGATGTTCTGCTCGAGCTTTTCGCGCTCCGCCTTCAGCTGGATGACTTCCTTCTTGGGCAGCAGGTCGAACTGGCCGGACTGCTCCATCTTGTCGATGTCGTTCAGGCGGCGGATACGGGTCTGGATGGTGCGGAAGTTGGTCAGCATGCCGCCCAGCCAGCGGTTGTTGACATAGTACATGTTGCAGCGCTTCGCTTCGGACTCGATGGATTCCTGCGCCTGCTTCTTCGTGCCGACGAACAGGATCGTCTTGCCCTGCATGGCGGTGTCGCGGACGAACGCGTACGCTTCGTCGATCTTGCGGACGGTCTTCTGCAGGTCGATGATGTAGATGCCGTTGCGCTCGGTGAAGATGTACTGCGCCATCTTCGGGTTCCAGCGGCGGGTCTGATGACCAAAGTGGACGCCAGCTTCGAGGAGCTGCTTCATGGAAATGACTGCCATAGTTGTTTTCCTCCTTGTTTTTCGGGCTGCCTCGCTTGATTGCGGGCTATGCCTTCAACCACCCTCTGCCCCTTCGCGGCGACTCACTGCATCCGCAGCACAAGGACCGCAGGGCAAAGGTGCGTAGTCTTGCTGATTATACCACAAGTACGCCTGTTTTTCAACTGTTTTTTCAGTGGGTAGAGAAATTTTTTACGCAAAAACAGCTTCAGTCCGCTGTCCAGCGTGCTTCAAAATCGGCAGCATTCATTTTCAAGCCGCTGCGAAGCTGTTCAAGCATTTGCTTGCCGACTGGCGTAAAGCGCAGAATGTTGAAATAGTTCTTCACGGCGCTGCGAATATCTTTCAGCGATGTTTTTGATTTTATCCAATTCTGTGGAACAAAAATTTTCCCGTTTTCCGTCACTTCCGACGATGCGGCATCCATGGCGGTTCCGAGACAGGCGCCCGCAATTTCAATCACGTTATCAAGCGTGCCGCTTCCCATAAGTTTTTCAAGCGCAATGGCGGCAATCGGAACGCTGTCATTGGGCATATTGTTGATTTCGCCAAGAATCACAGAGACAGCGAAAAATTGATGATATGGCGCATACGCTTTCATGGAAAGCAGCGTTACATTCAGCCCCATCGGATTTTCTGCGTTCCATTTGCTATATACGCTGTCGAAAATAACATGCAGTGCGTGAACATTTTCAGGCGAATAGGGGCGATGAAAAAGTTGGTCAAAATACTTATCGAAGATTTTAGTCTCGCTGTAAGAAATCGTCGGGCGCTGCGATTGCCATGCAATAAGCTGCTTTCCCAAGTCCGTCAAATTGACGACATTTGCATCATTATATTTCAGCTTATCAACTTTTTCGCCGCGTTTCGTAATGAAATAGCCGTCCGGGTAAAATTGCTCGTAAGCCTTTTTCAGCGCCAGCACCGATTTATCATTGCTTCGCAAGTCTCTGGCTTTGACGGCGCTCTGACTGTTGGTCGACGTGCTGATTTTGTCGGCACGGTCGGATTCGCTGATTTCATAGAATCGGAAAAGGATGTACGCATCCGTCGCCTTCTTCGCGGTCTCGCTGGAGCTGTAAATGGTGCTGAGCGACTGACAGCCATTAACCACATTGAGTTCCTTGACGGATAGATGATTCCCTTTCAATTCCATATGGGAGCAAATTGCCGTAATGCCATTGTGCAGGAAGAAGAAGTCTCTTGCATCTTTCTTAATTGTCTGCGCAATCGCTTTATTAACCTTATTGCTGTTTCCAAGCGATTGTCGCACATTCTTGCGAAACAAGCTGCCATCCTTAATCCCCGGTATTTTGACGCAGTCTCTCAGCGGCAGTGCGGCAATTACCGCTTTCGTGCTTCCTATCAGCAGTTCCATGTACTTGCCCTGCTCCAAGAAAAACTCATGGTTGATATATGGGCGGTTTTTGTTCATTGCTTCGTTGTACTTAAACGCCAAGGTATCATTATCCACAATGACCAGATTTGCAGACAACGTGTCGCTTTCCGCCAATTCTTTCTGAAACGCCTCTAAATCCGATTTTGCTGCATCCGTCAAGGCAGACGTTGTAATCAGCTCAAAGCAGATTTCGTAATCATCCTCCAAAGCGGTTGCCATTTCGCTAATCTTGATTTTCAGCTTCTGATTCGCGCCCTCTTGCAGATGCGGCAAGTCTTTAATTTGTATCCACGCTGACAGAACTTCCCGAAGCGGTTCGCTGTCCAGCGTGCTGCCTGCATAGAATTTTCCCTGCATAATGTAAATGGTACTGGATTGATTGTCTATATAGATAGCATCAATCTGTTTGTCACCCGCACCATCTGTAATGCAGTCTTTTGCTTCATGAATATCGAGATTATGAATATTCCGCAGATACCACGCGATAAAACGCTGTCCATCGTTTGGATAATGCTCCCGATAGTAATCCTGTTCAATATCATGCTTGATTTTATCAAACATCTCCATGCCTTTCTTCACCCTTTCTGCTTTTGAAACAGCTCCTTCACCACCGCGTAGCTCATCTTCGGTCTCCGATACTCGTCCACCACGCCCTTGTTGTTGTGCGTCTTCGGGCGGTGCATCGCCCATTCCTCCGTCACGCGGCAGTCCGCGAACTGCCACAGGAACACGCCGCTGCACGCCGGGTTCGCCAGAACCGCCTCCACCTGATCGCGCAGAATTGTGCACTGCCGCTCCTCCGACCACTTCGATTCGCCCAGCGGGTCATGGTAGCCGTAAATGCCGCCCGCGCCGATTTCGCTGATGATGACGGGCTTCCCCGCCCCGCCGTGCTCGCGGATTTCCTTGAGTTTCTGCGCCAGACTCTCCGCGACGGTCGTGTTGTGATACCACTGCGGATAGATGTTCACGCTCACCACGTCGCTGTCGCCATAGACAAGGCTGCCGGGGCGCTCCAAGAGCGCGGCGGTCATCGGGCGGGACGCGTCCAAGTCGTGCAGAAGCGCATACGTCTCGCGATAGCAGTCCGCGCCGTAATCGCAGTTGTCCGCGCACTCGTTCAGGCATCCCCAAATGAAAATGGACGGGTGATTGCGGTGCTGAGCAACCATTTCGCGCACGCACTGCCTTGTCTGCGGCATGAAGTGCGGGTTGCGCATTTGCTCTTCCTGCAAGCCGCGCGCGTGCGCCTCCTCCCACACCAGCAGCCCCATTTCATCGCAGAGGTCGAGGAATCGTGGGTCATTGGGGTAGTGGCAGGTGCGCACGCAGTTGCAGCCCATGTCCTTCATCATCAGGATGTCCTGCGCCATCGCCTGCAGCGGCACCGCGCAGCCGAACGCGCCGTACTCCTCGTGGCGGTTGAAGCCCATCAGGCGGAGCTTCTCGCCGTTGAGCAGCAAATCCATTCCGGAAATGCTGATTTCGCGGAAGCCGACGCGCTCAATGAGATCATCCAGCACTTGATTTCCTTCGCGGATTTCAGCGCGGAGGGCGTAAAGTGCGGGTGTATCGGGCGTCCACGCGGTCACATCCGCATAATGCGCATCGGGAATGCGGATGATGGCGGTGCTGTCCGCCGGGATGTGCGCGGTTTGGGTGAACGTCTGCCCGGCAAGGGTGAGGGTGACATCCGCCGACGCGCCTTCATCCGCCAGATTGCGGATGTCTGCGGAAATACCCGCCGTCCAGCCGTCCGCCGCGCGCTTCGTCGTGATGCCGACGCGCTCCACAAACACGTCCGGCAGCTGCTCAATGACGACCGGGCGCGTGATGCCGCCATAAGAATAGTAGTCATTCGGAACGTGCAGGGCGGAATCCGCCCCAAAGCGGTTGTCCACCTCGACGGTCAGCGCATGTTCGCCGTCGGGCAGGCGGCGCACGACTGTCTCAAACGCGGTGAACGCGCCGTAGTGCTGGGCGATTTCGGTGCCATCCAGCAGGACGCGTGCGCGGAAGGACACGCCGCCGAAATACAGGCGGATATTGCCCCCGCTGCGGATGCGGGTCGTATAGCGCGCACGTCCGCGGTAGTTGTGGAGCGCAGGGACAAGCTCCCATGCGCTGGGGACGGGCAGCCGCGCAGGGACGGGGGCGTCGGTGTCGAGGGCAGCAAAATCCCACAGTGTCGGGACAGGGACGGCGCGGCGGATTTGGTGGGTGGCGAAGGTGCGGTCAGACATATGGACTTCCTTTCTTCCTGCGGATGGCGGGAAAGGCGATTTTCTGGTTGTATTATAGGCGAAAAGGGACAAAAAGGCAAGGGAAACGGGGGATTTTACTCTAACACCACGGAAGAAATTTGGAGTTTTATATTGCAGTATTAACGAAGTTGGGATATAATAAAATATGGGTATCTATTTCCGAGCATGTGTTACTATCCACTGCGCGGATATTTAAAGAAGAGGAGCATTGATAAAATGTTTGATAAAAAAATGTCCCCTATTCTTAAATGGGCAGGTGGAAAATCGCAGATTTTGGAATATATTGCAGATAGCATGCCTGCCGATTTTAACAATTACTACGAACCATTTATCGGTGGTGCCTCTGTATTATTGGGTATTTCTCCGGCACAAGCGTATGTGAACGATATAAATGAACAACTCGTAAATCTCTATACGCAATTAAAACTTGCCGCCGATAGCGTTATCAAAAAAGTTAACGAACTGGATACTGTACCTTGCACAAAAGAACTATACTATTCAATTCGAGAACAGTATAACGCAAAGATTTTACATCGTGACTGCGATGTTGATTCTGCTGCACTTATGATATGGATTAACAAGCATTGTTTCAACGGACTATACCGTGTCAATAATAAAGGCTTATTTAACGTTCCCTATAATAATAGAGTTAATGGAAAGTCCATTGATGAGAATAACATCAGAGCCATTTCTAAATATTTGCAGAAGCATGATATTACCATAACATGCTATGATTTTGAAAAAGCCTGTGAACCAGTAAAATCCGGAGATTTCGTTTATTTTGATAGTCCATATGTTCCCGAAAGTATTACTGCCTCCTTTACAGATTACGCAGCTGGTGGTTTTTCCTTGAGAGACCATGAACGACTGGCTGCTCTGTATAAGCACTTAGATAAAATCGGTGCAAAAGTGATGTTATCAAATAATGATGTTCCTTTAGTGCGTTCGTTATATAATGGATACAATATCCAGTCGCTTGATGTAAAGCGCATGATCAATAGAAATGCAGATAAAAGAACAGGAAAGGAAGTTTTAATAACTAATTATTAATATGGGAAAATTTTTTGAAGGATTACGCCCCTATTACTGTAATACTAATGCAGCACTGTACCTTTCAGATACGTTTGAAGCATTAGAAAAAATGTTACCAGAAAAGATAGATATGATATTCGCCGATCCCCCCTACTTTCTTTCAAATGACGGAATATCGTGCAGAGCAGGAAAGGTGGTTTCTGTCAACAAAGGAGATTGGGATAGAATCGGAAGTGTTGATGAAAAGCACAATTTTAACAGACGTTGGATTAAACTGTGTCACCGTGTGTTGAAACTGAACGGAACTATTTGGATTAGCGGAAGTATGCACAACATTTATTCTGTCGGTATGGCACTTGAGCAGGAGGGATTCAAAATAATAAATAACATAACTTGGCAGAAAACAAATCCGCCACCCAACCTGGCTTGCCGCTGTTTCACACATAGTACAGAGACAATACTTTGGGCACAGAAAGCAGAGAAAGGAGCGCGGCATTTCTTTAATTATGAACTAATGAAAGAAACAAACGGTGGAAAACAAATGAAAGATGTCTGGACTGGTGGGTTAACACCTTTCTCAGAAAAACGCTTTGGAAAGCATCCCACACAAAAGCCCGTCTATTTACTGGAGCGGATTTTGTTGGCATCAACGGTCGAGAATAATGTCGTGTTAGACCCTTTTTGCGGTTCATCTACGACAGGTGTTGCTTGCAAGCATTTAAAGCGTAACTATATTGGAATTGATAACAATATAGAATACTTGCACTTATCAGTAGAAAGGTTGGAGAACGAATGAATACACGAAATTTTTCCCAATGGTTGTCTACGTTCAGAGCTTCAATTAACGGTTATGAATACTATACCGATTTTGAAAAAATCTATGAACATGTTGAACATCTGAAAATTGAAATCAGCATTCTCAATTCTCTTGTAGGCTCTAAGAACATTGAAACAGATTTTGATGCTGTCATTTTCAAATACCCAGAGTGTCTCCAAGTCATTCCAATCCTACTCGCAGTTCGTGATAATGAAATCTACTGTCAAGATAAAAATAGCGCTCTCAACTATCAGTTCGATAAGAAAGTTCAGACCGTTGAAGAGTATAAGTATTTTATGCAACATACGGGACTTTTCGATATGCTTCAAAATCACATTATTAGTAATCTATATGATTACGTTACTGGTGTTGAGGTCGGATTAGATTCCAACGGACGAAAAAATCGTGGCGGTCATCAGATGGAAGACTTAGTGGAATTCTATTTAAAGCAAGTCGGCATCGAATACTACAAGGAAATGTATTTAACGGAAATTGAACGCAGGTGGGGTATTGATCTTTCCGCTATTTCCGCAGAAGGAACATCCACAAAGCGTTGGGATTTTGTTGTAAAGTCTGCTTCCTGTGTCTATGTCATTGAAACAAACTTCTATGCAACTGGTGGCTCCAAACTGAACGAAACCGCAAGAAGCTATAAAATGATTGCGGAAGAATCCAAAGCAATCCAGGGATTTAAATTCGTTTGGATAACCGATGGCGGCGGTTGGAAAAGTGCCCGTCGAAACCTTGAAGAAACTTTCAATGTTTTGCCGACTCTTTATAACATTGCTGACATGGAAAACAACATTTTCTCCATGCTATTTAAGTAATTTGAAAGGTGGACGGATTTTTATGTTTGGGAGACAAGGTAATTCTTCTAACAGCGACAAACCCATTATTCAGTCCCACGGCTATAATGGTAGTGAACCCACCAGAATTTGTCCTCATTGTGGAAAAGAAAAACCTTTGAGCGAATTTGGCTTTCGGAGAATGGGTTCTGGCGAAATCCGCAATCAATCATGGTGTAAAGATTGTAGATAACAAAGAACTGGCAAGCTGCATGTGCTTGTCAGTTCTTTATTTTCACTTCAAGAACCCGCTGATAATCTGCTCTTCCGCTTCCTGCTCGGTCAGCCCAAGGGTCATCAGCTTGATAATCTGCTCGCCCGCAATCTTGCCGATGGCGGCTTCGTGAATCAGCGCGGCGTCGAGGTTGTCCGCTTCGAGCTGCGGGACGGCAAGAATCTTCGCGTGATCCATGATAATCGCGTCGCACTCTTTCCGCCTTCTGGTCGCCGTGGGTCATCAGCCGTTCGCGGACGACAAGGCGCGCACCGGCTTCCAGCTCCGCGGTCGTTGTGCGGATGGTGCTGTCCACGCCGCGAATCTGCACCATTTCCATCTCCATGCTGCTGCCCTGCGCCAGATGCACCTCCGTGCCGGGATTCAGCAGGCGCTTGCCCGTGCCGTCGCCCGAACCGTAGTGCTTCTCGACGTAGCGAACGTGCGCGTTTTTCTCCACAAAGAAGCGGTGCAGCCCATCGTGCTGGGAGTCCTGCGAACCGCAGTTGTCGATGCCGCAGCCCGCGACAATCAGCACGTCGCTGCCCTCGCCGATGTAGAAGTCGTTGTAGACCATTTCCTTCAAGCCGCTTTCGCTCAGCACGACCGGAATGTGCACGCTCTCGTTGACCGTGCCGGGCTTGATGCGGATGTCGATGCCGGACACATCCGTCTTGGACTCGATGCTGATGTTCGCCGTCGTCTGGCGCGACGCCAAATGCCCATTCGCGCGGATGTTGTACGCGCCCTCCGGCACGCCGTGCAGATCCGCCACTTCTTCCAGAAGTCTGCGCTGAACAGCCGTAATCTTCTCGCTCATCAGCAGTTGCCCTCCTTCCCGGTGGTCTTCTCCAATTGTGCGCACGCGCTGACGGCGGACGGCGTGCCCAGCAGCGTCGGCAGAATTTCCGCGCGGCTGCCGTGGCTGACGATTTTCCCTTCCGCCAGCACAATGATTTCATCCGCAATGTTCAGAATGCGCTCCTGATGGCTGATGACGAGGATGGTGCGGTCGCTGCGCACCTGCCGCATCCGCTCAAAGACGCTGATGAGGTTCTGGAAGCTCCACAGGTCGATGCCCGCTTCCGGCTCGTCAAACACGGACAGCTGCGTGCCGCGCGTGAGCACCGTTGCAATCTCAATGCGCTTGAGTTCGCCGCCGGACAGGCTGCCGTTTACCTCACGGTTTACATAATCCCGCGCGCAAAGCCCCACTTCGGACAAAATCGCGCACGCTTCGCTGACCGACAGGCGCTTGCCCGACGCAATCCGCAGCAAATCCAGCACGGTGATGCCCTTAAAGCGCACGGGCTGCTGGAAGGCGTAGCTGACACCGAGTTTGGCGCGGTCGGTGATAGACAGGTCGGTCATGTCCGTGCCGTCGAGCAGAATTTTGCCTGCCGTCGGCTTCTCGATGCCGGCAATCATCTTCGCCAGCGTCGATTTTCCGCCGCCGTTCGGCCCGGTGATGACCACAAAACGCCCGCTGTCCACCGTCAGCGTAATATCATGGAGGATTTCCTTTCCCGCCGCCTCATTCGTGACGGCAAAGGACAAATGCTGGATGTCTAACATGAAAGCACCTCAACCGCGGGCATTCCCGCCATTTGTCTGATTGATTTTTCCCCGGTTTGCGCATTTCCATACGCAGCCAGTGTCCATGATAGCAGTTTGCGGGGGGCATGTCAACCGATTTTCGTCAAAATCCGGCGAAATATAGGGGTTTACCGCAAGTCCGGCACGTCTGTCCAGTCGCGCGCCAGCATCCGCTCGTACTCCTCCTCCGTAATCGGCAGAATCGTGCCGTGCTTAAAGCCGTAGGGAAAATGGAAAGCCTCATCTGCGCGGGTGAAAACGCCCTTCGTCAGGTCGTCCGACACAAACGGAACGTACCCCTGTCCCGCGCAGCCCGCGCCGTAGAAATCCGCAAACAGGCACCAGCGGCCGTGGGCGAGTTTGACGGCGGTCGGCGCTTCGTACATGCCCTTCGTCTGCGCACCCATCGAATCATCGAAGCCTTCCACGCGCTCGAATTTTCCATTCACATGGTCGCTGACGAGCAGCAGCAAGTTGTCCGGGTTCGGGCTGCTTTTCACAAAAAGGTAGAATTTGCCCTTCTCCTCGTACATGGCGGAGTCGATGATGCTGCTGTCCGGCTTGCGGTAAATCAATTCCGGTTCGCTGTAATGGACGAAATCTTTTGTCCGACTGCCGTAAATCGCCATATTCCCGAAGTTGTTGCAGCGGTGCTTCGACGACCAGTGCACGAGATATTCGCCATGTTCGCTGTCAAAAATCACGTCAGGCGCCCAGACGCAGCCCATGTCGTCCGTGCCGAAGCGCACCATTTCCTCCTCCGACCAATGCACGAGGTCATCGGAGACCCAATGCGCCAAATCTCTGCTGCCGTTTAGCCCGATATTCCGCCATGAGTGCTGATATTGGTTGCGCATCCCGTAGGACAGGCTGAGGTCAGTCGCGAAAATGTGGAATTTTCCAGATGTGTGGTCACGGACGATGGTCATATCGCGCACACCGCGGTCGCCATAGTATGCCCAGAGGACAGGATGTCCGCCGTTGAGCGCCTGCCAGTGGAATCCGTCGCGGCTGATGGCGAAGTGCACCTGTTCTCCGTCAGGGGATGTTTTCTCCCGAAAATGAACGAAAAGATAATGCTGCATGTTCAACCTCCTTGCGGCATGTTTCCATAAAAATTCGCGATGGCGCACCGATTTTCCTGCTGATTCTGCATATTTCGGCGAATTTTTGTCTGCATTTCTGCATCATCCGCCTGCACGCGAAAAAAGCCTGCCGCAATCCGCTTGCAGCAGGCTCTTCGTTATGCAATTGTCGGGGTTGTCCTATATGTTTCAAGGCTCAGACAGCATGGACTGGGCAGGCGGCTCGCACCGCCCACGGGGAGCGTTAGGAAGCTCTGATGAAATGAGGTGGTCAGATGGTGGATGAATTTTTCGTCAGATGCAATTGACAAAATCGAAGGTTTACTGGAGGTAAATCGAGATTTTGTCAAGCAGCAGATGGCGGAAAAGACATTCGCCAGATGACTGCCGAATAAGTCAGAGATTCCTCAGTTTTCCGGCTCCAATAAGCCCAGTTTTCCGTCTTTGCGCTGATACAACACGTTGATTTCCTCGGTTTCGGCGTTGACGAACGCGAAGAAGCTGTGTCCCAGCATTTCCATCTGAACAGCGGCGTCCTCTACAGACATCGGACGCACGGGGAAGGTCTTGTGGCGAACGATTTCCGGCACGCTCTCTTCCGCCGCAGCGTCCTCATCCTCGATGAATTCCAGCTCATTGCTGGCGAAAGCATCGTCGCGGATGCGCTTGTCGAGCTTCGAGCGGTGGCGGTGAATCTGACGTTCCATCTTCGCCAGCGCCTGATCAATGGCGAGGAAGAGGTTTTCGGGCTCAGAGGCCTCCGAGCGGAGGATAACGCCATTGCCCATGGGGACGGTGATTTCGACGGTGCGAATATCGCGCTTGGGTTCCTTGCTCAGCCGAACCTGCATTTCCGTATCGGGCAGGAGATAGCGGCCCATGCGCTCCGTCTTTTTCTCAATGCGGCGGGTCACATGGGGAGAAACCGTCATATTCTTCGCATAAATCGTCAACTTCATAAAATCAGTTGCTCCTTTCGCAGTTGATAATTCCTGCGGAAGCACATGGACACTTGTCAGCGCTTCCGCTGATTCTGATGCGCCATCGGCATCACGTCCTTTCCCTGTCCTTGTGTTTATATATTTCGACGCTCCCTCGAAAATTCCTGCTGCTTTTGCAAAAAAATTTTTCTTTTTTGACCAGAAGCCGCAAGGGGCTTCGCCCCTTGACCCCACCAAAGGGTCTTCGACCCTCTGGACTCCCTTTCGCGCGATTCAGTTGGTGACAACTGCACACTATGCCCGCGTGTTTATCCACCTTGCGCCGCAAATTCCGTTCCCCAAACGCCGCTTTTCCCACATTGCAGCAGGTAATGGCGAAGGCGTCCAGAGGACGACCGCAGACTTCGTCTGTTTCCATTGCCCTCTGGAACCCGCGGAAAAGACCAATATCATAGGAAAAGACAGCCGCATCCCCTGCGCCCAATCGTTCGCGCGGGGATTTTCTCTTTTTTCCCCCCGAACGACAAAAAAACGCCCTTGACTCTCGCGAATCAAGGGCTAATAGGAATCCGGCAGCGACTTATCCTCCCGGGCCGTGTCCAGCCAAGTACTTT
>PPYE01385830.1_pt1 | contig 14838 bp, 8 predicted proteins | sample 1559881 | NCBI WGS metagenome assembly PPYE01 (sample SAMN08240022, study PRJNA423297) | Human gut metagenome, whole genome shotgun sequencing project. | reverse complement strand
AGATTGAGATACCAAAGAGTTTAGATAATTGTGGAAATAGTGGTTATGCATCATATCATGGACCATTTGGGGCATGTTCGGGATTGAAGAAAATTATTTTCGAAGAAGGAACAAAAGAGATATCTAATAATCTATTTCGAGGATGTACAGGATTAGAAGAAATAAGTATCCCGGCTAGTGTTATAAAAATAGAACGTTATACATTTGCAGATTGCACTAATTTGAAAAATGTATATTTTTCAAATGGCGTAAAAAATGTAGAAAATAATGCATTTACAAATTGTACTTCATTAACAAAAGTAAATATTCCGGATACAGTTGATTCCATAGGTAATTCTGCATTCTCTGGTTGTACAAATCTCATTGAGGTACATCTGCCAGATAAACTAAAAGAAACAGCATCAGACACGTTTTCCGGCTGCAAAAAGTTAACCACCATCAACTTCCCATCCACCCTGACCACGATCGGGAACTCCGCGTTTTCCGGCTGTGAATCTTTGCCGGAAGCAATACTTCCATCCGGGGTGGAAAAAATAGAAAGCAACGCATTTAAAAACTGTAAAGCCTTGAAAAAGGCAGCGGTACCGGATACCGTTTCGTCTATTGGAAGTTCTGCATTTTATGGCTGTGAAGCTCTGGCCGACATTACATTAGGCAGCAAGTTAAAGAAAATTGAGAGCCAGACATTCTACGGCTGCACAGTTCTGCCATCCATCGTGCTTCCTTACAATGTGACCACGATCGGTGACAGTGCCTTTGTCAACTGCACGAAGCTGACGCAGATCACAGTCCCGCGCAACACAACTTCGATCGCATCAAATGCATTTTCTTATCCAAAGAAAATGACGATGTACGGTCCGTCTGATTGCTATGCCCAGACTTATGCAAGCGGAAAAGGAATCAAGTACGTCACACAGGATATTCATGCAACCTCAGTCAGTCTGGATATTACAGAAAAAACGGCGGAGCGCTATGACGATTTCCAGCTGACAGCGACGATCGCACCTTTGAATTTCACAGATGCAGTGGTATGGACAAGTTCCAATGAAGAGGTTGCTACTGTTTCGGATACCGGATATGTGGAGATCTGTGGTGTTGGAACAGCAGTTATTACAGTAACGGCTGGAAATGTAAAAGCTGCCTGTAAGATAACCGTACCGCAGCTGATAGACTGGATCGAATTTGATGAGGATGAGATCGAATTGAAAGCTGGTCAAACCTATCAGTTGAAACCATATATTTCACCTTCGGATGCCACAAATAAAAAACTCAAATATACTTCTTCTGATACGAAAGTGGCAGAGGTTTCTGCAAGCGGACTTGTCACTGCAAAATCGGAGGGTGAAGCAAAAATCCGGGCTGCGGCAACGGACGGCAGTGATGAATATGCAGTCTGCTATGTAACTGTCACCGGAAAGGCGAAAGTAACAGGAATAACTTTAGACCGGACATCAGCAGAGGTAAAAAGAGGAGAGAAACTCACCTTAAATGTGACTGTATCACCGTCTTATGCGTCCAACAAAAAGGTAGTCTGGAAATCGGCAAATACAAAGATTGCCACCGTGGATGCCAACGGCAGTGTGACAGCAAAGGCACCGGGCAGAACGAAGATCACGGTGACTTCGGCTGAAAACAGCAGTTATCAGGAATCCTGTACGGTTACAGTACCATATAAAATTACCTACAAACTGAATAAAGGTAAAAACAATGCCTCAAATCCGTCAACTTATTATGGAAAGAAAGTAACACTGAAAAACCCGTCCCGCAAAGGATACGCATTTGCAGGCTGGTATACGGATGCAAAATTTAAAAAGAAGATCACAAGTATCAGCAACAGCGCAAAATCCGATTACATTTTGTATGCAAAGTGGACAAAAGTAAAAGTGGCGAAGGCTTCTCTTACGTCTGCGAAAAACAGCAAGAGTAAACAGATCTTACTGAAATATAAGAAAGTATCCGGCGCAAAAGGTTACGAGATTTCTTACAGTACGGATAAAAAATTCAAAAAGGCGGTCACAAAGAAAAATACGGCGAAGACATCCTATACCATAAGTAAACTGAAAAAAGGAAAGATATACTATGTGCGCATCCGGGCTTATAAAATGGATTCCACGGGCAAAAAAGTGTATGGAAAATATTCATCCATGAAAAAAGTTAAGGTCAGTAAATAGAAAAATTTAAAGTGTGTAACTATTAGAAAATGACAGGGAAGACAGTGTCCGGATTGATATTCAGCCGGACACTGTCTTTCTTTAAAAATAGCAGCTTGTTTTGTTACTGTTCACTCGGCACCTGAACACTTTGCTGTTCAGGTGCGTATGAACGTGATGTGGGGGTGAGCAGCCCCTTTTGCGAAGCAAAACTTTACATGGGGCTGCGAAGTTACAGTCCGCAGGGTGACCTGTGAACAGTAACTTTGTTTTTGTACAATCTGCACAAGAAATTTCAAATTGGTTGCATACTAAGGATGACGTATGATAAAATAACTCAAAGCATATTTCTACGATGCAGACATCTATCCGGTGCTATAATTACGAATCCGGCAATTCTGTCTGTATGACTATCAGGATGTATATATCCGTCTAAAATTCAAAAAACATTTCAGAAATCTATGCTTTTTATCCACAGAAATGAAAAGCAGGAGATCTGGATGAGCCTCCTGCACACAGGAGGAACTGAATATGAAGAAGAGTGAGCAGGTATCAGAAAAGACGCCGACAGCCAACCGTCAGTACAAAGACACTGTATTCCGCATGCTGTTTTCAGAGAAAGAAAATCTCTTATCCCTGTACAACGCAGTGACCGGAAGCCATTATCAGAATGCGGAAGCCCTTAAGATCGTCACGTTGGAAAACGCAATCTATATGGGAATGAAAAATGATCTGGCATTTATGTTAGAGACGAATATTTATCTCTATGAGCATCAGTCGACGATCAATCCCAATATACCATTGCGGGATCTGATCTATATTGGAATCGAGTATCAGCAGTATCTGAATGATAAGTCACTGTATTCGTCAAAGCTGCAGAAGATTCCGGCACCGAAGTTTATGGTGTTTTACAATGGAACCGATGACGTAGAAGACCGTATGGAACTGAAACTTTCATCAGCATATGAGCATCTGGCTGGAGAGCCGGATTTAGAGTTAAAAGTTCTGATGCTGAATGTGAACGAAGGACACAACAAAGACCTGATGGAACAGTGTCAGACATTGAAGGAATATGCCATTTATGTTGCGAGAGTCCGAAAATATGCATCAGCGCAGAATCTGAATGATGCAGTTGAAAGGGCAATCACGGAATGCATCAAAGAAGGAATCTTAGTCGATTTCTTGCGGAAGAATCGCTCGGAGGTAAAGATGGTAAGTATATTAGAGTATGATAAAGAGTGGGAAGAAAAGAAGCTCCGAAAGGCAGAATATGAAGCTGGTAAAAGTGATGGGATCGAGATTGGAAAAAGTGAAGGAATCAAAATCGGCAGAGAAGAAACTCTAGCAGAAATGATTTACAATATGAAGCAGCATGGTTATTCCATAGAGAAAATGGCAGATATAACAGGAAAATCTGTCAGACAAATAGAACAATATTTACAGTTTAACAGACAGTAAAGACATTATATAAGGCAAAAAGACGATTCTGACAAAAGGAATCGTCTTTTTGCTTGTAATCTGGAAAAGCTGTGATATAATACAAACAAAAGTTAGACAACACTAACAAAAGTAAGAAAAGACTTTAACACAATTCAGAATAGATAAGGATGTAAGAACAATTCTGCAATGGGAAAGGGGAGAATATGTCAGAAGAAGAAAGAAAATTTTTGGAAATTGTTGATCTGAAAAAGGGATTTGGAAGCGGGGAGACCCGCCAGGAGGTATTGCGTGGAATGAATTTTTCCGTGGCAAAAGGAGAATTTTGTGTGCTGCTTGGACCATCCGGTTCCGGAAAGTCGACGCTTCTCAATATTATCGGTGGAATCGATAGTGCGGACTCCGGTTATATCTCCATCAACGGCGATAAGTTAGAAGAACTCGGAGAGAAGAAGCTGACACAGTACCGCAGAAAACATTTAGGTTATGTATTTCAGATGTATAACCTGATTGCAAATTTAAATGTCAAGGAAAATATTGAGGTCGGTGCATATTTATCAGACAGTCCGCTCGATATTGACGATTTATTACATACGCTGGGACTTTATGAACACAGGCATAAACTGCCGAACCAGCTTTCCGGCGGACAGCAGCAGAGGGTTTCCATTGGGCGTGCCATTGTGAAAAATCCGGATATCCTGCTCTGTGATGAGCCGACCGGAGCACTTGATTACAATACCTCCAAGGAAATATTAAAGCTGATTGAGAATGTCAATGTCAAATATGGTAATACAGTTATCATGGTTACACATAACGAGGCAATCCGGCATATGGCAGACCATGTCATCAAACTCCGTGATGGGGCAGTGCGTCATAACGATATCAATGAACATAAAATTTCAGCGGCAGATCTGGAGTGGTAGGGAGCTGTACTGGCGCACAAACTTGTGATGCGCTTAAAAACAGCGCAAGAATGGAGATTAGTATGAAAAAGAAAAAAATCAAAAATCCGCTTATCAGACGAATACCGAGAGAATTAACAGGAGACTGGAAAAAGTATCTTGTGGTAAGTCTGTTCCTGATTCTGATGATCGGCTTTGTGTCCGGCATGTATGTTGCAAACGAGAGCATGATGACAGCGGCTGATGAGGGTGTTGGCAGATACAAGCTGGAAGACGGACACTTTGAATTAAAAAAGAAAGCAGACGAAACACTGCTTGATGCAATTAAGACAGGCGATAAAGCAGATGTCAGACAGTATTACATTGATGAGGCAAAAAAGAAGCTGGATAAAAAGTTCGATAGTGAATTTGAAGAAAAGTTCAAAAAAGAATTTGATGAGAAGTTTGAAACAGAATTTAGGGAAAAATTTGATGCAGAGTTCCAGTCAGAATTTGATGTTTCTTTTAATGCACAGATAAAGCAGATGCTGATGGCGCAGGGACTTGATGAAACAACTGCGGGAGTTATGCTTGATACAGCAGTGGCACAGGCAAAACAGTCCGGGCAGTACAACAAAGCCTATGATACAGCATATGAAAAAGCATATCCTAAGGCACATGATGAGGCGTATGAGAAAGCGTTTGATGAGGCACATGACGAGGCATATGAGAAAGCATACGACGAAGCCTGGAACAAGGTTTTAGATGAGATCAACGAGAAATATGCGGATGCAGAAGAAAAATATGAATTGAACGATCCTGATTTTAAGGAAACTCCGGTTCATCTGTATGAAAATTTTTACAGGGATGAAGAGGAAGATCATGACAACGACGGAACTTCGGATGGAACAGTCCGTGTTTTTGCAAAGACAGATGATATCAATTTTGCATGCCTGATGGACGGAAGTTTTCCGGAAAAAGAGGATGAAATTGCCATTGACCGTATGCATGCTGACAATGTCGGGATAAAAGTCGGCGATGAGATCACAGTCGGAGAAGAAAAATATCAGGTCGTTGGTCTGATCGCATATGTCAACTATTCCACACTGCACGAAAAAAGCACGGATCTGATGTTTGATGCCTTAAAGTTTAACGTTGCAATGGTAACAGATGAGGGATTTGCAAAGTTACATAAGACGATTCATTACGATTATGCATGGAAGTATGAAAATGAGCCGTCAGATGAAAAAGAAGAGAAAAACCAGTCGGATGATTTTATGCGGGCATTGCTCACACAGACCGTGGTAAATGACAATGAGATTGAAGATTATGTGCCAAAATATGCAAATCCGGCGATTCATTTTGCAACCGACGACATGGGCTCTGATGAGGCAATGGGAGGTGTGCTGCTTGATATTCTGATTGTCATCATCGCATTTATTTTTGCAGTTACGATCAGCAATACGATCACAAAAGAGTCATCTGCGATTGGAACATTGTGTGCGTCCGGCTATACGAAAGGGGAGCTGGTACGCCATTATCTGTCTATGCCGGTTATCGTTACCCTGATTTCCGCATTAGTCGGAAATGTGCTTGGCTATACGGTATTTAAAGATGTTGTGGTATCCATGTATTATAACAGTTACAGCCTTCCGACCTATGAGACGATCTGGAATCCGGATGCATTTTTTAAGACAACCCTGATACCGGTCGTGCTGATGTTTATGGTCAATCTGATCGTCATTATTAAAATGATGCAGCATACACCGTTACAGTTTCTGAGGCATGATCTGAAAAAAACAAAACGCAAAAAAGCAATGCGGCTGCCACATTTTAAATTTTTTAACAGATTCCGTCTGCGCATCATGTTTCAGAATGTGGCAAATTATCTGATTCTGTTTGTGGGAATTTTCTTTATCATGGTGATGCTTGCAATGGCAGTGGGAATGCCGGATACGCTTTCTTATTACAAAGAAAATGCAAAAAATATGATGTTTGCAAAGTATCAGTATGTTCTGAAATCTTTTGAGGATGAAGATGGAAATGTACTGACGACGGACAATAAAGACGCAGAAAAATTCAGTATGTGTTCTTTGCAGAAAAAAAGCGATGTAATAGATGAGGAAGTCTCTGTTTACGGTATTTCAGACGATAGTAAGTATGTAGAAATAAAAGGTATGCAGTCCCTGCAGGAAGATGAAGTTTATATTTCCAGATCATTTTCAGAAAAATATGAACTTAATGTCGGGGATACCGTTTCACTGGATGAAAAATATGAAAACAAACAGTATACGTTTACGATAGCCGGAATTTATGACCAGTGCGTAAACATTGCAGTATTTATGCCGATTGAAAATTACCGCATGGTATTTGAGCTGGATGAAGAGGCATTCAGTGGATATTTTTCAAATGAAGAGCTTACAGATCTGTCGGAAGATGATATTGCAACGGTGATCACCGAGCGTGATATCACAAAGATGTGTGACCAGTTAGATCATTCCATGGGATCTTATATGGATTATTTCCAGATACTTTGTATCCTGCTTTCCGCAGTTTTGATCTATCTTCTGACAAAGCTGATCATTGAGAAAAATGAGAATGCAATTTCAATGACAAAGATTCTTGGATATGAGAATAAAGAAATCGCCAGCCTGTATCTGCTTTCCACAACGATCGTGGTTGTGATCGAAGATGCGGTCAGTGTTGTACTTGGAGCGTTTGTTATGAATCTGGCATGGAAGGCGATCTTGTTTAGTTACAGTGGATGGTTTGCATTTGTGATCCAGCCAGCCGGATATGTGAAAATGTTTGCATTTGTGCTGATCGGATATCTGTTTGTAATGATACTGGACTTTATGCGTATCAAAAAGATCCCGATGGATCAGGCACTCAAAAATGTGGAGTAGAGATTGCTGCTGTGCATATTTATTGTGTGACCGGTAACGAAAGATTTTTCGTAAAAATTTTTGGTTGCATTAAAAATGGCATTGTGCTACTATTGCAATAGAAATTTAAAGGAGAGGAACCAATGCGGAGATAATTTACTTTTGAAACATGAAAGAAAACAGAGTCAGCAAGAGAATGTGTGTCATATATGCCATACGTTTGTCTGCTGATTCGGGATGATACATGGCATATATTGCACCGGTATAAGGAATAAAGTGCATGATATGTTGTGTAAATCTAAAGTTACAGCAGTATTGCAGAGGTGCAGTACTACATATCATGTTGCCAAAAGTGGATTTGATTCTTGTATCCTCTCTTTTTTGTGTTAAAAAATGGCGGAAACGGACATTTTGTTGTCCGGGACAATCGATTTTATCTTACAATGTGCAATCTATTGTCTGCCAGATGTGATCATAAAATATGTGAGGTGTAAGAAAAATCCCATGGCAGCATGGGATTTTTTTAATTCATAGGAAATTACGTCCTATGAATTAAAAGCCCTCCGGGCGGGATGCGCATCTCGCAGAGTAGAAGTTAGCTGTAAACAGCACCGCTCGAGCGCGAAAGAGTCGCAAGCGACTCTTTGTTCTAGGAGGAAAATCCTCTGCTCCTGCAAGAGGCAAATGCTATAAGAGACATAGCATGCATTTTCCTTCGCAAAACAATGAGGCTAGTGTGAAAAATACATTTTTCACACGCAAGATTTGTGCTTACGCACAAACTTGAGATGCGCTTGAAAGCAGCGCAAGAATGGAGATTTTTATGTCACAGATTCAGGTAACAGATCTTACATATGGTTATGAGGGAAGTTTTGATACGGTTTTTGAAAACGTATCGTTTGGGATTGATGCAGACTGGAAGTTAGGTCTGATTGGAAGAAATGGAAAAGGAAAAACAACTTTTTTAAATTTGCTGCGGGAAAAAAGGATTTATCCTGGTATCGCATGACAGAGATATTTTAGATGCCTGCATTGATCATGTACTGGTTTTAAATCGAAAGACGATCGAGGTACAGAGCGGCAATTTTTCAAGCTGGTGGGAAAACAAGACGCGGATGGATCATTTTGCGATGGAGGAAAAGGAAAAACATTTGAAAGAAATCGCATCTTTAAAACAGGCGGCGGTAAGAAGCCGAAAGTGGGCGGATAAAAATGAGGCGACGAAAATAGGCTATGATCCGGTCAAAGAGCATGACCGCTCGGGTGCAACGAGAGCATATATCGGTGCCAAGACAAAAAAGATGCAGAGCCGTGTGACACAGTATGAACGCCGGATGGAACGGGAAATACAGGAAAAAGAGGGTCTTTTGCAGGATATCGAGCAGCCGGTCAGCTTAAAACTTATGCCACTGTCTTATCATAAGGAACGCCTGATCTCCTGCAAGGAACTTTCGGTGCGGTATGAAGGTGCAGAGGACGATGTATTGAAAAATCTGACCTTTGAACTGGTGCAGGGGGAGCGTGTCTTTTTACATGGAGAAAACGGATGTGGAAAATCGACGCTGATCAAGACGATTTTGCAGCAGGTAAATATGAGACAGACTGGGTATGGCAGTCAGGATATGCAGCAGACGAGAGAAAATATGCAGCAGATAAGTGGTGGACAGACCAATATACAGCGGTCAGGCAGCAGTCACGCGAATTTGCTTGTGACAGCAGGAGAAATCTGCACGGCATCCAATCTGGTGGTGTCATATATTAATCAGGATACCAGCTTTCTGCGTGGTGATATCAGAGATTTTTGCCGGGAAAGAAATTTAGAAGAAAGTTTATTTTTCGCATTGCTGCGCCAGCTTGACATGGAACGGACACAATTTGAGAAAAGACTCGAAGAATTTTCGGAGGGGCAGAAGAGGAGGATAAAAATGTTAGAACGGATTGAAAATGTAAATGAACAGGTGATAGAAAAAATGTTTTTATTATATGCAGAATCCATGGCGGATATGGAGAGGGAATTTAAAGATCGTGATGAAATGGAGGCATCATATGCGGCGTTTTTAAAGGAGTTTATCGAAAATCCAAAGCAGATGGTGTTTGTTGAAACTGCAGAAAAACAGTGGGTATGCGGACTTAGGGCAGTTGAGTCAGAGCCGGGGAAATGGTTTCTTGAGGCAGTTGAGACGATGCCGGGGCATAGAAACAGAGGATATGGTAAAAAACTGATACGTCATGTAACGGAGTTTTTGAAAGGCATAGGCGCAAAAAAGATAGATTGCATTATAGGAAAAAGTAATTTATCATCAATAAAAATGCATTCGGATTGTGGATTTAAAGAAACGAAGGAGCCGCCGGTAAATTGTTGGGGAGAGCTTGAGGAGGGAAGAATTCTTTTCCGGCTTGAAATTTGATCATATGCCATTTTGCACATGGTATAATCAATGAATTTATCTGCCATATGCTCAATCGCTGATACAGGAGAGAAAAGAGGAACACAATGATAAATATTATACAAATCAAAGATCTGGATGCCCCGGAGCTGCAGATTTATTACAATTTAAATGAAGCACAGCTTTTTCACTATTTTGAGCCGAAGCCGGGGATTTTCATTGCGGAAAGTCCGAAGGTGATCGAGCGTGCCTTAGATGCCGGCTGTGTGCCGATGTCATTTTTGATGGAAAAAAAACATGTGGAGACACAGGCAAAAGAAATCCTTGCGCGCTGTGATAAATTACAAAGCCGAGATCTTACACAGGAGTCTTCCATGTACCGTCCGGCACTGTCTTCGGTGGAGCAGCTTTGCAAGAATGCAAGGCGTGTTGCAATTTTGGAAAATGTGGTAAATCCAACAAATGTCGGAGCAATTTTCCGTTCAGCGGCGGCGCTTGGAATGGATGCAGTGCTTTTGACACAGGCTTGTGCAGACCCATTGTACCGGAGAGCAAGCCGTGTCAGCATGGGAACGGTATTCCAGATACCGTGGACATATTTTGACAAAAGTGCATCCTGGCCGGACGGTGCGATGGATGTGCTGCATAAGCTGGGATATAAAACGGCGGCAATGGCACTTCGGGATGACTCCGTGTGTATAGATGATGAAAAAATGATGTCGGAGGAAAAGTTAGCAATCGTTCTCGGAACGGAAGGTGACGGACTGGCAGATCACACGATCGCAGACTGTGACTATACGGTGAAAATTCCGATGACACATGGTGTGGATTCACTGAACGTGGCGGCTGCAAGTGCGGTGGCATTCTGGCAGCTTGGGATGAAGTGCGAACAGTAACAAACTGACTTCTTAGAATGACAGGCATAGATCGGATTATTGTTTCGTCTGACGATAAGGTGACGGCAGGGGAAGAGAATTTTACAGTGGAAGTCAGCCGGTATATTTATGACACAGGTGATTTTCACGGAAAGATGTGATTATATGAAAGTAGTAGCAGCAATCGATTCATTTAAGGGAAGCATGACGTCCATGGAGGCTGGAAATGCTGTAAAGAAAGGAATTCTGGCAGCAAAACCAGATGCAGAAGTATGGTTAAGTCCACTCGCAGATGGCGGTGAAGGAACCGTGGATGCACTGATCGAAGGCTTGGAAGCAGAAAAAATACCGGTTACCGTGGCAGGACCGCTTGGAGAAAAAGTGTCGTGTTATTACGGTTTTTTAGAGGAGACAAAAACGGCTGTCATGGAAATGGCATCTGCCGCAGGAATCACGCTTGTGACAAAGAAAGATCCATTGCGTGCATCTACCTATGGAGTGGGGGAGATGATTGCAGATGCCCTGAAACGCGGCTGTAAAAATTTCATGATTGGAATTGGTGGAAGTGCAACCAACGATGGCGGCATCGGAATGTTAAAGGCGCTTGGATTTGAATTCTTTGATGAAGATGGAAATGATGTGGGAGAGGGCGCGGCTGCGCTTGCAAAGATTGAGGTGATCCGGACTGAAAATAAAAATCCGCTGCTTTCCGGTGCAAAATTTCAGATTGCCTGTGATGTGAAAAATCCGCTTTGCGGCAAACAGGGTGCAACTTACATATTTGGACCACAAAAAGGTGTGACGGAAGAACAGAAAGAGCAGGTCGATGAAGCAATGAGACATTATGCGGATGTGACCAAAGAAAGTTTGGATTGTGACTTTGCGGACTGTGAGGGCGCTGGTGCAGCGGGAGGACTCGGATATGCATTCCTTTCGTATCTTGCGGGAGAATTAATATCGGGTGTGGAACTGATTTTGCATGCAACCGGTCTGGAAGAAAAAATGAAAAATGCAGATGTTGTGGTGACCGGAGAGGGACGTCTGGATGCGCAGACGGTCATGGGGAAAGCACCGGTTGGTGTTGCTGCGCTGGCAAAAAAATATAATGCGAAAGTCATTGCATTTGCAGGGAGCGTTGCATCCGAAGCGAAAGTCTGTAACCGGGCGGGAATCGATGCATTTTTCCCGATCGTAAGAGGCGTGACAACATTAGAAGAAGCAATGAAAAAAGAAAATGCAATGGAAAATATAGCCGCCACGGCAGAGCAGGTATTTCGGCTGCTGTGAGGGAAAAGAATGGAGATTTGTGTGAAAATACATTTTTTCACACGCAAGAAAGGGGGTTAATATGATTCGTTTTGAAGAAATTACAACAAAAAATGTCTGGGATGTATGTATGATGATGGTCTTTTGATTGGTTTTGTGATGCTGGGCTATGGGAAGACCGGCGATGAAGATGATCCTGAAATAGCAGAGAATAACTACTGCCTGTGCCTCACTTTGAATTGACGGAGTACTGGGCAAATGAATTACTTCGGCTGGTGTTAGAAGGTAGGTAGTCTATCAAAGATAGAGGAGTTAGTGTAAAAGTAAGATTTTACGCAGGAATGGAGATAAATATGAGATATAAGATCAGTCATGCCCTCGTGCAGTTTGGCGGAGATGTGATCTTACGTGATGTCAATTTTGAGGTGCATGATAAAGAAAAAATCGCCATTGTAGGACGAAACGGCTGTGGAAAGACCACGCTGCTGCGTCTGATCGCGGGCGATATTTCGATGAATAATTTAGACAGCGATGAAGAATGTGGTATTACGATGGCAGGAAAACAGGAGATTGGTTTCCTGCGTCAGGTTAATTTTACGGAAAAAGATGTGACCGTGGAAGAGGAAATCAAGAAAGTATTTGAGCCGGTGTTTGCGTGTGAAAAGCGGATGCGGGAACTTGAAAATGAGATGAAAACTTCCGCGGACAAACAGCTTTTGCGCGAATATGACAACTTACAAAGCCGTATGGAGGCAATGCGGGGATATTCGTGGCAGCAGGATATGGAGACTATGTTTCAGCGGTTCGGGTTTGCGTTAGAAGATCTGAAACGCCCGATCGGAAGTTTTTCCGGTGGACAGCAGACGAAAGTGGCATTTATCAAACTGCTGTTAAAACGTCCGGATATCATGCTGCTCGATGAGCCGACCAACCATCTGGATCTTCCGACAATCGAGTGGTTAGAAGGATATTTAAAGACTTATGATAAGGCGGTCATCATTGTTTCACATGACCGTATGTTTTTAGACAAAGTGATCGATGTGACCTACGAGATCGAATATCATGAGATCAAGCGTTATGCCGGCAATTACACGGCATTTATGAAGCAAAAAGAAGAGGCACTGATCAAACAGGAAAAAGACTATGAGGAGCAGCAAAAGGAGATCAAACGTCTGACGGACTGGATCGAAAAATGGAAAAATACGCCGACGAAAGTGGCGGCGACACGTTCAAAGCGCATGGCGATCGAACACATGGTAAAAATCGAAAAGCCGAGACATTTTGATACGAAAGCATTTCATGCGAGATATGTACCGCGCATGGAAAGCTACACGAATGTGATTCATGCCAAAAATCTTGAGATCGGTTACGATACCGTCTTAAGTAAAGTCTCATTTCTGCTTCAAAAGAAAGACAGACTTGCAATCATTGGGGAGAACGGTAAAGGAAAATCCACACTTTTGAAAACCTTAGTCGGCGAACTGCCTGCGTTAGGTGGTGAATTTTCATTTGGACAAAATGTAGAATGGAGTTATTTTGACCAGCAGAAAGCAGTGCAGGAGCATTTCCGGGAAGATCAGACCGTGCTTGAAAATTTCTGGGAGGAATATCCTTCCTATATGAGGGAGGAAGTCCGCAGTGCACTGGGGGGATTTTTATTTTCCGGAGAAGATGTAGAAAAGAAGATGGGACAGCTTTCCGGCGGAGAAAAAGTCCGTCTCGCACTCTGTAAAATGCTGCAGATCAAACCGAATCTTTTGATCTTAGATGAGCCGACGAACCATATGGATATTGTTGGAAAAGAGGCGTTAGAACAGATGTTAAGAGAGTACGAGGGAACAGTACTTTTCGTCTCACATGACCGTTATTTTATCAGCAGGATCGCAACCGGGATTTTGGAGTTTTCCGAGAGTGGTGTGAAACAATATGCCATGAGCTATGAGGAGTATCTTGCAGAAAAACAAAAAGAGATGGAGATTTCCGGAAAAGGGCGAGGAATGTCACAGAGTGCGAGGTATGTGTCAGGAAATGATACACAAAATTCTGTGGGGAATGAGAAACACAATCAGCATCAGAGTGGCATAAAAACAGACGCAGATGTTCCTACTTTAACGGATGTGTTTGACAAAAAAACTTATTACAATCCGGGCAAAATCCGTTCAAGACTGCAGCACCAGTTAGAAAAATATGAAAAAATGTTAGAGGAGAGCGAAGAAAAACTCGCTGAAATAAAAATGCAGTTCATGGATCCGGAGCTTGCCAGTGACTATCCGAAGCTGATGGAACTGCAGAATGCACTTGACGCAGAGGAAAAGAACCAGGAGAGTCTGTTAGAGCGGATGCTTGAGACGGAGACCGAACTTGCGGAATTTGAGGAGGAGTGAGTATGAAATAATTGGACCAAAAGTTCTTGGATGAACTTTTGGTCCTTGTTTATATCTATATCCGTTCAAACACTGGAATATGTTCGATCGGTGCATCTGCTATAATAGTCTGACAACCCTCATAGGTTGTGCCGTCTGTTATGTTTACCCATTTTCCTGCAGGAAGATATACATCGCGTTTATTTATATCTGCGGAGAGAACCGGTGCTACAATGCTCATGTGCGGTAAAGTAACACACAGAGCTCGACAGACAGCAGCCCCCTATTCTGAGTGTCAGATACAGCTATTTTTGATAACTGTATCTGGCAATTTTATTTTGAGGGTTGACTATGAGTTTATAGATGCTATAATGTAACTGTACATTAAGTACAATCAAAAAAAACGAAGGCGGTGAGTTATGGAAATCATTATCAGTAATAACGTCAACAAGCCGATATATGAGCAAATCACATCGCAGATAAAAGCAATGATAATGAGTGGAGAACTGCAAGCCGGAGACGCTATTCCCTCAATGCGTTCACTGGCAAAATCTATTCATGTTAGTGTGATTACCGTCCAAAAAGCATATGAGG
>PPYE01662287.1_pt1 | contig 14840 bp, 14 predicted proteins | sample 1559881 | NCBI WGS metagenome assembly PPYE01 (sample SAMN08240022, study PRJNA423297) | Human gut metagenome, whole genome shotgun sequencing project. | reverse complement strand
CCCAGTTGCTGTAAGTGACGCTGGTGGCATCCGTGTCGACAACAGGGGTCTCGGGCTCGGTCACGGGAGTTTCCGTGACCGAGTCGGTGCCATCGTTCCAGTTGGACTTCAGGGACGCTGTGGCAAAGTCGAACACATCGCCGACGGTGCGGGCAGTCTCAGTGCCGCCCATCTCGACGGGCAGGTACGCCAGCGCCCAATCGGGCAGGTTCATAGCCTGCACATACTGCTTCGCCTGAGCGTACTGGGACGCAACGGTGGATGCATCGGGCCACACGGGTACATCTTTGATAAGGGTGTTAGGACGGAATGTGAATGTGGGCATGCCAATGTTCACGCTACCCTTGCTGGCAGGGGTGTATTCAGCAAAATCCAAGCGGTCGTTACTGCTCAGGTATGCAATTTTATCGGCTGTATCCGGAACGGATGCGGTTGTAGTGCTACCGTAAAATTCGCCGCTGGTCTCGCCTGCGCAGACGATTGCGTAATCAAGATTGCTGTCTTCAATGAGCCGTTCGAACCCACTGTCGAGACAGATGATGTTACGCAAATTGTCGCAACCAACGAACAGGGCACGCACTGCGTTGTAGTCGATATTATCGCCGATGATGACGGTCTCGATGTTGGAGTTGTTTCGGAACGGAGTGATTTCCAACTGAGAGTGCGCAAAGTTCAAGAAGTTCATTTGAGTCATGGACTTTCGCGTGTCGAACTGCATGGTTTCGCTGACACTGTGGTTGATTTTGGCTTCGACCTCTGCGTCAGTCCAGTCGTTGGTGATGACCAGCACGCCGTCATGAAGTACCCACTTGATGTTTCCAATGGGACGCAGTTCGTCCAGCGTATGGGTTTCTCCGGTGCCGCCTGTGACAATGTTGTCAACACCATTGATGATGGCATATGCGCCGGTGGCTCGGATGCCGGTGTAGAACGAACCGTAACCGCTTCCAGAAGCAGAACCGGGTGCTCCGGATGTGAAGATAAGGTCATTATACAGGTCACGGGCCGCAGGGTCGGTCAGGGTCAGGTTGCCACCGAGGGTCGTGTTACCCTTGATGTAACCGTCATACAGGTCGCCGTTGATGCCGAGTGCGGAACCGAAGATGTTCACACCGACGATGGACAGGGACAAGATGGCTACCAGAAGGGACGCCATCAGTTTACGGGAACTAAACTTAGTTTTCATTCGTAATTACCTCCTTGTAGGTGATGTTATCGGTTGTATGTGAGATGGTACGCTCCGGATTCGCACCACCTCGGACAGAGTGTTTTTTCTCTGTCAACTCTGCTTCTGCCTGCCGGGACGGCAGGGTTGGTTGAACGCGGCTATGCCGCGTATTCAGCGGCCCAATCGGCCTTGGTTATGGCCATATCATGGGTTTTATGGCCGCGAAGCGGCTGTTCATGGCTCGCTTTTTATGCGCATCATGTTTTGGCCGGCAGGCCCGATTCCACCACCTGTGTATTTTTTGGGCCTTGGCCTTGTTCAGGTGGTGGCGCCATTAGTTAGCATATAACCATGCGACTGCATAGTCTTCAGGGTGCTTCAGTGCGTCGTTTAGTCGGTTCTCGGACAGTACGCACTCGTATCGCCAACTGGTTTCGCCGCCGATAGGCATATTGAACAGCAGGCATTTTGCGTCGGGCCTTGCTTCATCATTGGCTGCGGCTGCCGCTACCGTGAGTTCTTGTGTGCGGTCACTGTTCAGTATGGGTAACGCACCGTCTGATGGGCCGGACAGTACGCCGCCGATGGCCATCATCAGGTCATGGATAATGTCGCTGTTCCACATTTTGGCCGCCCGGGTGATGTGTTCGGGCTTGTCAACGCCCCATGTGATGGTCGAGACATCTCGGGTAATATAGTCTTTGAACTGTTCGTTGTATGCCCGCTTCAACGCTGACGCCAACTGGTCTTCCCGTTTCTCGGGACGGTCATCTGGATTGCAGATGGTCGAGACACACGCAAGAATACGAATGGATACGCTCATGGTCTTTGTGACCTCCTCTCTGGTGTATAGTTTAGATTCACAACCATGTTCCCGCCATGCGGGGAGCATGGACCTGCTCCAAGATTTTAATCAGGAGGCAGACTTTGGCCTTGTGCCTTGTTCGTCTGCCTCCTGATTGAGTGACCTTATTACCAGATGTCGTCTTCAGAATGGGTGTAGGTGATGTGGACGGTCAGTCCCTGATTGGTATCATCACGCTCGTCGATGACATGGAAGTTGGGGTCATTGCGGTGACGCTGCTTGAACGCCCACGCCTGGTCATACGCATGAGCCAGAGGGGTGTTGCGGAAGCAGACATGGTCGGTCACGACCTTGACTTCACGCTTCTCAGGCTTTTCGTCTCCGTACAGCAGGAGCATCGGCTCATCGGCCGGCTCCGTACGGTTGTAGCCGCTGGTGCGGCCTTCCAGTTCGGCCATGTGCTGATTGTAGATAGCCATGAACTGCTCATGAAACTTGTTCGTCATTGAGACGGCCTCCTTTCGCCGTAATCTCTGCGTTTGGATTTTGACCGCCGGGCTCTGCCAAATGGCCGTAGTCCTCGTAGGTCAACGCAGGATTGAAAATCGACAATCACGATTGATTGCTTCAACGCCAGAGAGGAGATCATAATGATGTGTTCCATTGTCAAGGTGCAGGAGCGGGAGAGCGGGAAGATGCGTCAGATCTTTCCCCGTGTCACAACGGGGCAGAAAAGTAAAGGGAGAGGGGTGCAGCTGTTAATCGTTCGCCGAGTGCCCCCTCTCCTTTTATAATATGTATACGCTGTGGTTCCCGACAGGGTGGCTCCCCAGGGAGAGGCCATGTTTCAGGCCCCACCCCGGGTTGCCGTTTCTGCCGGAAACGCAAAAAGCGGTGTCGAGCGCAGTAGATACCCAACACCGCCTGATTTCTCAGAGCATAACACATCAGCCCTACTTCCCATGTTTCCGCCCTTGAAAAAGGAGCGGGCAATGGGTATAATAAGACCGTGGTGCAGCCATAGGCTGTTGTGTTGAGTGGTAAGGACACTCATCATAGGCCCGTGGGGTGCTTCCGACACCCTGCGGGCTGCCGCTTTTTAGCGTTTCCGGGTTAATTTTATACCATGCCACAGAGAAAATCAAGTGGTTTCCCGTACTTGCAGCACAGTATTCCAGCCGATCCTTCGGCTCCAGCTTCACCCCTACACTGACGCCGGCGGAGTCGGCGGACATTTGAGGCATGGGGACCGCTATTCCTCCAGGGGAGAAATACATGGGGATGCGTCCCTGCGGGCGTGTCCTTTGGCCCTTGCCGGGGAATTTTGACTTCAAGGCCCCGGCGCGAAAAATGGTGCGGTAGGCGACCCAGCCTACCTTATATATAATATGTATCCGAATATGATCCGCCGTAGGCGGGCAGACTAAAATGGGGATGGGACGACAAGTGTCCTGTCCCCATTTTTGTCATTAAGGGCACCCGAAGGGCAAGCGGCGGCCCCCGGACGGCGCGCAGTAAGGGCCCCGCGATCTGCCGCAAGGCAGGGCGCGGGGTGACGCTGCGGCGGCGGGCTTGCCCCGGCGACGTGGCGTCAGTCCTGCCGGCTGTGCCGGCCACGCAGACGGTGAAACCGGCGGCGTGTCAGGACCCCTTATGCCCTTTAGCCCTTTCCTGCCGCTTTCGCCGCCGAACGGTGGCAAACGGCAGGAGTAGCCCATATATGCATCATTTTCTGGTGCAGAAAATGGTAAAATCACGGATCAAAAAATGATGAATTTCAGCATTTTGCAGATTCGGGATTTTTTGTGTGCATATATGGGCGTATTTTGGAGCAACGCGACGCCAGTTTTCAGCACGGTTGCTTGTCGCATGACACGCGTGCTGAAAACTGTATCTGGCCGCAATTTTGCGCATTTTCAGCATTTTTCCTCCAACTGGAAAAATGCTGAATTTCATCTTTTTTCCTCTGACTGGAAATTTGGGGGCCTGCTTTTGCCGTGACCGCCCTGGGCCGGACCCATTAGTGCGGGGGTGTGTCAGTCGTGACGGTCATTTCTGGACTTTAGATTTCAGGAGGAGCGTGAGAAAGCAAGTATATAATACATGGGATAGTTGCAAAAATGACTGTCATCGACCTGCACCATCCCACTATGTATTCGTTTTTAGGGGGGCTCTCTTTAGAGAGCCCCCCTAAAAACTTAAATTAAATCCTTAAAACTGCTTCCAACTACCCCCGCATATACCCACACGCCCCGCTTTGCACTCACATCGTAGCATAATAAATTAGAGTGAATTTATTGTTTACATACCGTTCACACTTGAGCGCTTGACAAATATCGTTATTTGATATATTATTTATTCGTAATTAAATTATAAATCCAATGCACAAGATAAGGAGGACTCAACCATGAGCACTAACTACGATTGTTTGCCCGACGGCCAGCAGGCGCAGCCAATGCCTGACCCAGCCGCCGCCAGCAACGCTCCGACTTTGCGCGAGACACGCCACATCTTTGCGGCGGCTGCCAAGGCCGGGTTCGCGGACTTAGCCAAGGCCCTGCTCTGCGAATATGATGTGGAGCAGCTCGCCGAGCTGGACCCGACTCTGTACGACCAGTTTATCGGTCAACTTGAGAGGAGATGTGGGCTATGTCTGCGGGACTGACCTATCTGCCCCCAAGCGGACTATGGATGCTGTGTCCGCCGTCGCACAAGCACTGCGGCGGCACGGCAGCTGTGGCAAAGGCGATAAGCCACGACGAGGGGTACGGATGGGGCCAAGTCAGCGCCAACGAGGAGCAAGGCCAAGAGTATCACCGCCTTGCCGCGGACAAGCTGCGGGTGCGGCTTGGTGCACAGGATGCCGCCCGGACGGATGACCTGCGATACTACGACGCGCTGATGGACGAGCGGACGGACCAGTATTGCGATGAGGTCATGCGAGTTTGTCGGGAGCGCTATGACAGCGGGCAAGATGTTCGGGTCGTGATCGAAGAACCGTATGACATGTTGCTCTGTGATGATATCCACTGCCGAGGGCGGGCGGACTGTATCATTTTTACGCCCACAACATTAGATGTTATCGACCTTAAGTCCGGGCGGGGGGCCCTTGTGTCGGCCTACCGTAATCCACAGATGATGGTGTATGCACTCGCTGGCCTCGACCTATGTGCTGATGCCGACCCGGAGATACGCCTGACCATAATCCAGCCGGCGCTGAACAACATCAGCACCGCCTCTATCACCAGGGCCGAACTGCTTGCCTGGAGGGACGAGCACCTGATTCCCGCGGCCCGGCAGACGGTGGAGGGGACAGGCAGCTACCATGTCGGCGACCACTGCCGATTTTGCCCGGTCCGGCCCACTTGCCGCGCAAGGGCAGAGCAGATGCAGTCGTATGTGGCGTCCGCACGGCATGACCCAACATCCCCAACACTTGCGCTCGACGATGTTGCGGCGCTCCTGGAGGGTGCAGACCACTACAAAGCATGGGTCGATGATATTCGCAGATGGGCGACGGACGAGGCCATGGCCGGCGGGCAGGTCCCCGGATACAAGTTGATTATCCCCCACAACAGGAGGCGGCAATTTGCCGATGAGCAGGCCGTTGTCGATGCCGCTCGGGAAGCGGGAATCGACCCGTACAAGCGGGTTCTCCAGTCTCCCCGCGAGATCGAATTGCAGATTGGGACGGCGCGATATCTGAAATTTTTTGATGCCCTAACCTACTCGGAGGCCTGCAATCCCAAACTGGTGCCGGTAAGTGACCCGCGGCCCGAATACCGACCGAGTAAAGATAACAGGTAATAGGAGGTAACCACAATGACACCATATGATGCAACTGGTCGTGGCACCATGCCCACGGCAGGGGCCTGTGAGATCGGTCAGACCGCCCAGGCCAAAGACCCCGCGTATGTCACCATCGATAATGCTACCCTGATGTTCCCGCATCTTCTGACCCCGACGACCTTCCGCGGAAGGGGTCCAGAGTACTATGGCTGTTGCCTCGGCGTGCCAAAGGATGACCGGGCAACAATCGACCGCTTGTATACCGCTGTGCGGGTGGCGATTGACCGGTATGTGAAGTCCTGTAATGTAAATTTCGGGCGTCCGTACCGCAACGACGCTGCGGAAGATGACGAGTTCGTAAAATTATTCCCAACTACAATCCATAACGGGGAACTGGAGCACCCGGGAGATGCACGGTATGCCCCGTACATTCTGGTCAACTGCAAGACATATGAGCCGCCGAATGTGGTGGATGCCAACTGTCAGCCAATCACGGACCCCGCTGCTGTGCAGCACGGCATGATGTGCCGGGCGACGGTTTGGTTCGGCGTATATACCTATCAAAGCAAGTGTGGCGTCAAATGCACACTTACCGATGTTCAGATTTTTGACTAAACTAGGGAGAATCAATTATGTATTACAGTAATATGGACGGGGCGGCAGTGTCTGCGACAACGCCACCATCAGCAGCAACGCCCTCGGCAACAGCAGCAACCACGTCTGCGTCACCACCATCTCCGCCAGCAACCGGGAAGCCGCAGGGGTTCAAACTGCCCACCGTCAGGATGATGCCCACAGATTTTACTCATGTTGGGCAGGCCCTTGTTCTCAAAGGTTACTATGGGGACCAGTTGTGCTACTCAGAGGCTACAAACTGGCTGGTGTATAATGGCTCGTATTATGAATCATCAGAGTCAGAAACCCGTGCCCGCGGAGTTGCGCAAAAGTTTACAGATCTCCAACTCCGAGAAGTGGAAGCTGCTCTGAAGCAGTGCAAGGCTTTGGCAAAGCAGTCATTGACGGACCAGCAGAAGGAAGACCTGAAGAAGACAACCAAGACGATGGAAGCCTATCGCAGCCATGTAGCACAATGCCGCAGTACCGGCGGTATCACTGGAGCGTTAAGGGAACTGCGGCCGATGCAGCTGATAGCGATAGATGATCTGGACGCGGACCCGTTCCTGCTCAATACGCCCTCGGGGACAGTGGACCTGCGGACTGGCAAGATGCTGCCGCACAAGTCATCTGACCTCATCACCCGGCAGACTAACTACAGTCCATCGCTGGATGGCATGGACCTCTGGCTGGATGCACTGGACACATTCTTCTGCCAGAACCAGGAATTGATTGATTATGTTCAGGAAATCGTTGGATTATCGGCTATTGGCAGGGTTTACGTCGAGTTTTTGATCATCGCGTACGGCGAAGGCCGGAACGGCAAGAGCACTTTCTGGAATACACTCGCCCAGGTTCTGGGGACCTATTCCGGGAGTCTATCCGCCGAAACTCTGATGTCCCAAAAAAACAATAATAATGTCCAACCCGAAATAGCGGAGCTGCGGGGCAAGCGCCTGGTCACCGCCTCTGAACTTGAAGAGGGCATGAGGCTACATACCTCCCGGGTCAAACAGCTGTGCTCAACTGACATCATTTACGCGGCCAAAAAGTTCTTGCAGCCGACAGCTTTCAGACCGAGCCACACAATCGTTCTGAGTACGAATCATCTGCCCAAGGTTGGCGCAATCGACACCGGCACATGGCGGCGGTTGCTGGTAATACCTTTCCAGGCGACCATTGAAAATGACTCCGATATCAAGAATTATTCTGAATTTTTATGCGAAAACGCCGGTGAGGCAATTCTTCAATGGATCATCGAGGGCGCCATGCGTGTAATCACAAAGGACTATCGGCTTCAGACGCCTGCCGTGGTTCAGGCTGCGGTGAAGAAGTACCAGGATGAACAAAACTGGCTGGCACACTTCCTGGAGGAATGTTGCGAAGTGGGCCCGTCCTACACGGCTCCATCCGGCGAAACATACACCAGATACCGTGAATTTTGCGGCGAATACGGCGAATATGCTCGCAGTACAACGGATTTTTATACAGCGCTTGAAACACGCGGATACTATCGCACACGCACCAGGAGCGGGAAGATAGTACATGGTTTCAAACTTTTGCCCAAAAGCGATGATAGCAGTATAATCGTGACCGCACCTGACGCTCCAGCACCCGCGGCCAGTTCTGAGCCTGCGGCAACAGCATAACTTTTCTTTGTATAATGATACATATATATAGAAATAAAATTGAAAATAACTGTACGCTCGACGATGCGCACAGAAAAAAATAAAGCCCCTGCAAGTATCTTGAGGTGAGATACCTGCAGGGGCGTACTCTTTTCTTGGGCCGTGATCTATTGGCTGTTCGCGGTGCTGTTACCGTCTTTTGACTGTTTCCGCGGACGGGCGTCCGACAGAAGCAGCAGAACCACAATAGCCAGGATGACGGTAATGCCCACCGGCGTCCGGATGAGGCTGGTAATACGGCCAATCCCGGGGACATGACCCAGGTACAGGCCGTAGATATCCGTTTCGGAAACCAGGATGCCGTCGTCTACGGGGTTTGCGTCGCCCTTGGTGATGATACCGTCTGGCAGAATGGCGATAATGCGATGCACGACCGGTAAATGGTCGTAAGGACGGTTGTAAACGATGATGTCTCCCACCTTGAGGCTGTCATAATCGTAACGGGTGCTGATAAGACACAGGCTGTAGGTGGGGATGTTCGGCTCCATGGACCCGGACGGGACGGCACAGAGGCGCAAGCCGGTCACCAGGGCGACGCCAAAAATGACCAGGAAAACAAGAATGGGGACCGTTGCGGCCTGGAGAAACTTCTTGGCTGGATTTTTGCTGCGGGATGTCGTACTACCTCCTGTCGGCGTGGACTCGGTTATTTGTTCCTTGTCCATATTTTGTCGCCCCCTTTCAATTTTTCATGTTGTTTGTGAACCCTATCATAGTACAGTTGCGAGAGGTCTGCAAGAGTGTTCCCGCTATGATTTGCCATCCTCCCGCCACCGGCGCAACCCTGCCTCCATAAAATACCGCAAGGCGTGGGAGTAGGCCCCCATGCCTTTGTCACGCATAAACGCATCCAACTCTGCTCTATCCGTCTGGGACAGATGGATTGTTACCGTGTAGGTCTGCCTCTCTTGAGCCTCTTTTACCGTCCCGGACTGTGGCCAGAACGGCGCAATCCCGAACCGCCTGGTGTAGGGCAAAAGCCGGTCTGCCCGGATGCCCAGCAGCTTGGCGATGCTGGCTTTGTCCCGGATCACATGAGACGCGGCCAATTCCCGCATCCGGGTTTCCAGTGTCAGCGGGACTGATTCCTGGGAGAACAGCAGTTCCGGCCCCTGCCCCAGCATGGTGGTCAGCAGGGCATACTCCTCCGCTGAGTAGATCAGGTAGTGCCGCAGGCGCAGGGCGTGGGCCTTGGTGATATGGTCGCCAAAGTAATGCTCCACTAATTCATGCCCATACTTGTCTACCAGAGCGGCGTACAGCTTTTCTGTATTAAATGCCTGTTTACGGATGCTGTCCTCATTTAGCAGGCCGGCGTTCTCCATGGACCTGGCAAGGTTGTCGGCCTCCCGGTTTGGGCTGAGGTCATAGGGCATGGTCAAGTAGGCGTAGAGGGTGCCGGTCAGGGCAGTCTCGTAGCCCAGTGCCCCATAGTCCGGCTCCGCCCAGTCCTGCCCATCCAGTGGCAGATACTGTGCCCCCAGGGGCCGGGTGTTGGGGATGGGCTTGTCCCGGAGCCGGCAGCGGTGGCGTGGGCACAGGGGCATGAGCCCGATCTGGTGCTCCCGGTGCCAGTATGGTTCGCCGTAGGTTTGGGTGTCCTCCCGGACGCAGACAGGACAGTAGCGCATGGAGCGGGGCTTGATGTCCCGGGTGGCCCGCAGATACCGGGGCCGCATGTCCTCGCCGATCAAAAATGCTTCCAGGATGGCGGCCTTTCGGTCAGCGGGCTGAAACCGCAGCAGAAACGGGAGCAGGGTGTGTTGCAGGGCGATTTCTTGAGCAGGCAAAAAACCTGGCGGCAGCTGTGCCAGGATTTTGTGAATACTGTTGTTTGGAAAAAAGCTGCCCACATCCGTGTCACGGGCGTCGCCAAACAGGGCTGCCATGGTGGCCTGCCAGGACAGGGCACCGCTGTGGGTATGGTAGCGGGCGAGCACGCTGTACCAGAGCTCGTCCGGGTAGGGGGAGGGAAAGAAACTAAGCACTACGGAACACCTCCAGGAGTCCGGCCTGTTCCAGGGCGGCGGCCGCTGTTTCCGGGTCCTGGCCCGCCGCCACCAGGGTCAGGATGTCGTGCTCATCCCGCTTGGCCTTGGGCCGTCCCCGGGGCACCGCGTAGAGCCGGCGGACGGGTTCCGGCTCTGATGTCTCTGCCGTGTCTGCCTCGGCGTCTGTTTCGGCGTTCTCGTCCGTATCGCACACGGCGAAGTCGGACAGGTAGGTTCCCTTGGCGTATGTCTTGGGTACGACGATGTTGAGTGTCTCCACGGCTTTGCGTATCAGCTTGTCATCCAGCCGTTCGGCTCCCGCCTGGAGAGCCTGCACCTGGGCCTCGCAGAAAATCTTGACGATGTATGCGGGGATGCCGCCGGACAGGTCATAGACCAGATTAACCAGTGCGTCCGTGAAGTGGGCGCGCTCCGGGGTGTACTGATACGGCCACAGTTCATGTAGGAAGTGACGGTAGATGCCGTCCGGGCGCATGGGGAGCAGACGCAGGCCCCGGGTCCGGCGTTTGAGATGCTCCTGGGACAAAAAGAGGTCCTCGGCGGACGGGGTGCCCACATAGTAAATGCTGGTACACGCCTCGTTGGACAACTCCACTAAGAATTTAATCAGGGCCTTGCTCTGCTTGTTGCGGGACGCGGTGAGGATGGCGTTCTGTATCTCGTCTATGACAATCAGGCCCACATGATGGGTCAGACAGAGTATCTTCACCCGGGTGGCCAGTACGGAGGCGCTGGGCAGGCGGGCCACACGCTGGTTCAGGTCGCTGTAACTGCTTCCAATGGCCCGGTCGATGGCCTCGATGATGTTCAGGGCCAGGGTCTTGACGGAGCAGTCGCCGGGGCACTCTACCATGAGCCATGTGACCTGATTGCAGTAGAGCTTGCTGTCTCCATACTGGCTGTGCCGGATGACCTGTGGGATCTGGCGCAGACACCGGCGGATGGTGGAGGACTTGCCGATGCCCGGTACACCGAGGATGGAGCCGCTGTCCGTGGAGGTGGCCACGGGGAGCTGCGCCAGGGCCGCGCCGTCGCCCTGGTGGATGGCGTGTACCCGGCGGATGCTGTCGATGGTGGCGCTGGCGGTGTAGGTGCTCTCCATGGCGCAGAACAGGGTGCTGTAAACAACGGCCATATAGTCCAGAGGGAAGAACACGGAGGAGAGGGCGTTGAGACCCCGCCGGCGGTCCGAAGGTTTGAGCTGGGCGGCGTCCGGCGGCGGGGGCGAACAGGCAAGGCGGCGGAACAGGGCCTCTTTGGATAGCATCTCCGGCATGGCCTCCAGGATCGGGTTGGGCTGTGCGCCGCTGAGCTGATTGGGTGTGTAGACGGCATCCACCGCCGGCTGGTCTGGATATTTCACTGGTGTTTCCTCCTCTCCTGGGTCCGGTGGGCCTTGATGTCCGCGCCGGTCTGACGCCGGTCCGCCTCCGGTCTGGCCTCGTCCCGGATGGCAGTCAGCTTCTGGAGCAGCTCCACCCGGCCCTCGTCCTCCAGCTTCTGATAGTCCCGCTTGTGCCGCCGGTCCGCCTTCCAGTACAGCTCACTCTCCGCCCTGGCCGCGCCGTCATAGGCGGCATACTGCGGGGCAAGGCGGAAGGGGATATAGGCGCCGTCCAGCACCAGATAGATTTCCCCCACACTCTGCCCGTCGTAGGCGATGGACACCTTCTGTCCGATCTGCCGCTGGCCCTCCTCCGAGGCCAGGAAACCTCCGTTGATGTAGAGAAGGTGGTCGTGGCTGATGCCTTTGCGGGTCAGTTTGCAGGTCTTTCGGGGCAGGCTCATGTAGTAGACCTCCTGGGGATTCAGCTCCAGCAGGGCGGACTTGCCCGCGGCGGCGTAATACTGCCACAGGCCGGCGGCGGTGGGGGCGACGCCCTGCTGGAACATCTCCGGGGACATCTGTAAGCTGTCCAGTACCCGGCGGCCGTTGAGGTAGAGGATGCAGTGGATAAGGATTTGCGTAAACTGGGTCAGGTCGAGGGAAGCCTGAGCACGGTAGTCCACCGCCCACCGCTCCTGTGCGTCCGCCTCGATGACGCCCCGGCCCCGCAGGATGGGCTTGTACCGGCCCTGCATCAGATCGAACATCTTTTCCACAAGTCCTTTTCGGTCGGGGCGGAACGGGGGCAGGGCCTCGCAGGTGACACCGTAACGGAGACACAGTTCCCTCATGCGGCCGCCCAGGAAGTCCCGGCCCTGGTCTGTGATGACCTCAGACGGGAGCCCTTTGCTGGGCCAGTCGGCAGCGTCGATGTCGATGCCGTAGCCCCGGCAGTATTCCATCTTGTCCATGGCGGCGTTGGCGAGACAGGCCATGACGGCCGCCTCGCCCGCCTCATAACCCACATAGAGCCCCGCAATCAGTTGGGTGGCGGTGTCCACGGCCAGGTAGACATAGGGGCGGCCCACGACCTTGGTGCGGTCCAGGCGGGAAACAAGGTAGATGTCCGCTGTGGTGGCATCCATCTGATAGGCCCCGATGTGGTCTTTCCACGCCATGGCGGACCCGGTGAGGGGGCGGGCAGTCCGTTGGTAGTTGGTGAGGCCGTCCCGGGCGATGGTCCGCTCACTGCGGCGGTGGTATGCGTTGTCGTAGAAGTAGTGGCGGAAGGCCGGCCATGTGGGGCGCTTGTCTGCCAGGTGGCCGTCCGGGGCGGTGAAGAATTGATGGAGCATGAGGTCGTAGGTGTCCCGCAGGGAGGGCCGTTTGGCAGAGTAGTAGAAGGTCTGGATGGCGCGCTTGTAGTAGTTCTCGTACTCCGGCGGACGGCGCTCCCGGGACTTGTGCTTCATCACGGCCCCGGTGGCGATGTATTGATAGTACAGCCGCAGGACGCGCCGGCTGGTGGTGCCGTGCTCCTGCGCCGCCTCTGCCGCAAGCTGGCGGCGAATGGCAGGGTCGCTGACGCAGTCCCCGTTGTCAAGCAGGGGCTGAATCAACGCCATGCGCACTTGCTCCGCGGCCGTCTGCGGCGCTTCCCCCTGCTCTGCGGTGCAGGGCTCCGGGGCAGGTGCGCGGGGATAGGCGTCCAGTTCCCGCTGGTCCACGAAGCGGGGAGGCCCCGGAGCGTCACAGGAGACAAGCCATGCGCCTTGGGGCTCTGCCTTCAGGATGCGGAACTGTTCACCGTTGATGTCAAGGTACATCGCTTTTGCACTCCGTTTCTTCTGGATTTGGTTTGATGTAAGTCTGTGACAGTCAATTTTGTACCTTTCCCATGTATTCTCTAAACTTAAAATTAAATGTTAAAATGAAAAAGTATGGTCTATGACCGGCACGACTGTCACGAAATTTGTTCTGCTTCCACTCCCACTGTATTCTCCCCATGCGGCGAATGGCGGGGCGTAGAGGGCCGCCGCCCCCTGCGCCCCTTTTCCGTGTGTATTAGCAGGGGGGAGCGGCGCATGGACGAGGATCACCAGGTGTCCCGCCGGGGAATAAACTCGACCTCCATCCAATCTGGGATGGGGTCGCTGGGCTCTCCGCCAAAACTGTTTCCCTGTTTCGTGCAGATGTCCGGCCGGCGGTCTGCCCTGGGGTCTATATCGACATACAACCTGCCCTCATCACATTCATAGACAGGGCGGCTCCAGCTGTCACGGCCCACAAGCCGAAGCCGCAGTTTGGGCGGCCTGACTCCCCAGCGTGCCGGTTCCTTTGCAATAGCCCAGGCGGACAAGGGTGTCTTGGGGGCGCCCGGCATATCTTCAAAGGCCTCCATCATGCCGCACTCGTCACATATATAGACATTGAGCCGGCGGCTCAGGGCGTTTCGCACGGGATCGCTTTCCATTACAGGTCGGCCACATCGTGGACAGGGATAGTCCCCATCCCACTGTTTCTTTGCAAACTGCTCAATGAGGGCCTTGGCCGCCCCTTCGCTCATATACTTTTTCATATCAACATCAACCTTTCTTTGCATTTAGTCGTTCATGACAGGGTGACGGGCGGGGGCCTCTGCGCCGATGCACTTGTAAACTTGGTCAGCCCCATTCCCTCTGTATTCCCAGGCCGTCAGGAAGCATGGGTCACACCACCCTCCCGGAACAGGGCGACGCGCCAGTCTGATACGCCTACGGCCTCCCAGTACCGGCGGGACAACTCCAGCTGTTCCAGCACGGTTGCCTTGGTCAACTCGTCCTCCCGCACTACCTCCCGGACAGCCTGGGTCCCGTCCGTGTGGTGGATCAGAAAATCTGTTTTCCACTCCTGCTTCATGTAGGCGGCACGGATGCCCACGGGGTTCACATGCTGGAACCGCTCCGGGTCAAGACAGCAGTTCTCCTCGTAGTTCTCCACCCGGTCATCCGCCTCCAGCCTCTTGGCGTACTCCTGTTCCGCATAGCTGTTGACGCAGATGATGCGCCCGCACTTCCCACTGTGAAACCGAATTTCCCGTTGCTTTTTCGAGGCCCGCTTCACGGTAAATCACCCCCTCTGTTTTTTTGGATGAAATTCAGACTTACTTCCGATTTTTTTCTGTATCTCCGTATTTAATCTGAAAAAAATAGAGGTGTTTTGGAAGGGACTGGGAATTTTCGGGGTGTTTTTTCAATTAAATCCCCATTTAATCTGAAAAAACAGGGGTATTTCTGGAAGCGGTTGGGAATTTTGAGGCCATTTTTTCAAATTAAATCCCTTAAATCCGAAAAATCAGAGAATTATTTTGAAACACTATGTTCCCCTCCATTTTATTTTCGTCATCTGTCCCAGCATTTTGTCACTTCCAAAACACATTCCTTGTACCCCCTTCCTC
>PPYE01257307.1_pt1 | contig 14840 bp, 8 predicted proteins | sample 1559881 | NCBI WGS metagenome assembly PPYE01 (sample SAMN08240022, study PRJNA423297) | Human gut metagenome, whole genome shotgun sequencing project. | reverse complement strand
TGAGCGAAGTTAGAGCTTGCCTGATTTTTTTTGCAGACACAAAAAAGGCCATCTCAAACTTCTATTTGAGACAGCCTCTGCAATGCCTGTGCAGTAATACTGCAACACCTATTGCAGTAACACTGCATAGGCATTGCAGTAAAAAATCGATCAATACGATCTATCTGCCATAGTAATGCTTGGCGGAAGGAACCATGATAACGTTCAATTCCGGATCAGCCATGTCTGGATCGATCGGGAACATCGGTCTCACGATATTCTTATAGGGAAGCTTCTTGAAGTCCTGATCCACACCTCCTCTTGTAAAAGCCATTACCCAATCCGCTTGTATATTGTACCATTGGGTTACAAGGTAACCTTGTTTAACCATTACGATATCCATTTCCTTCGGGTCAATTCCTGAACCCTCTAGGTTTGGAGTGGGAGACGATGTGCCTACTACCACATAAACGCTTCCGGTCTTTACGATAGCGATATCTCTTTTCCGTCTCCATGATTCCGCGTTCTTGTCTTCTTCCGGGCTGACATAAACCACGGTACCCGACAATTTCACGGGACCTTCGTAGGAATTATCGACCATGGCACCTACCATGCCTTCTACGTGTCCGCCTACGCCGACCTTACGTGCCTGCTTAACCACTTCTTCTCCCGGGATGGAGCAATAAAGAACGCTCTTTCCCTTATCAGTCTGGAATTCCGGACGCTTCAAGAGTCTCGCCAAAGTCCAAGTGACCTCGCCTGAGCCGCCTCCGCCGGGATTATCTCCCATATCACTGATAAAGAAAGGCTTCTTTTTGCTTGCTATTGCCAAATCGATACATTTCTCGAGCGAATATCCCGGAGCTTCCAGCGAGAACTGCTTACGGACATCCCAGAATTTCTGGGCGAGTTTCTTCGCCCCGGCTTTTACCTGTTCCTCATCGTCACCGTAAACCATCACGGTTCCTTGGTTCCGTGGGTTGTCTCCCCAAACATAACCGATCCAGATCCCTGCGTCTATCACTCCGGGCATGGCTTCAACCTCGGGAACCAATGCGTACAGCGATTTTGCAGGCTCGACACGGGTACTCGACCATTCGCCGGAAACTAGGACAGGAACAGCAACCCATGCCTTGTATGCCGGACGCCCTTTCCCTGATTCAAGACGTTCCAACAAATTGACGACCCCTCGCCGATGCGATTCGCGAGAATCCGCATGCGGTGCTTGACGATAAGTCGTAATCAAATCGGAGTTGAGAGCTACCAACCAAGACGTATTTCCGTGAAGGTCCATCGTGGTGGTAGTCAAGACATCGTTTCCGATCAAGCTACGCACCTTCTCCATGAATTCGCCCTCGGGATCGGCTACGCCTTCCACGCTACAAGCTCCGTGGTTATAAAACCAGAAGGCGTCATATGGCATATTGGCCTTGATCATCTCCAATGTTTTTTCCACAAACGCGTCGTACGATTCTTTTGTCACGGGGCCTCTTCCACCGCCATAGCCAATCTGCGTGGGAAGCCAAGTGGCCGCCTGTCCCATTGCGGAGTCTGGGCTGAGATAGTCTGGCATTCTTACGGGGTGTCCTACGAGCGGCTGCCTATTCGGGACGAACACGCTGTTTTCTATCTGTATACCGGCAATACCGATACGAGGTTTTTTCTTCTGTCCAAAGGCCTCTCCAACGAACGATACGGCCAAGAGACAGATTCCGAGCAATACTAAATTCCTTTTCATGCTATTATGATTTTTGCGAATTGTTATTTCCTTATTAATTAGTTATTAAACCGTCACTAATATCAATCTCGGTTTGAGGTATAGGCAATACTTCCGCACCGGCGCTGAAAGGAGTCTTAGCTCCAAATTCCGCCTTCTTGGTTCCGTTAAAGACTTTCTCTCCCCATCCTACACGTACCACGTCAAAGAACCGGAAGCCTTCCATTCCAAACTCCAGATGACGCTCGTTCATGATGTCTTCAAACAATTGGCTTCCTGTATGGTTTTTAGGAGCCAAGTTGACATGGCTTCTTACCTCATTCAGATACTTTTGCGCATTAGCGATATCGCCGCTGAAATAACAAGCCTCGGCATAGTTCAAATATACCTCCGCGAGGCGGATAAGCCTGAGGTTCGTGGGTTGGTTATTTCCCCGGTTCTCCTCTCTTTGTCCGGGCGCAAGATATAATTTGCGATTGTACCAGCCCGTTCGGTCGTCCGTAACGGGTGCCACATCGCCTTTGGCTGCGGTCTCGATCTCTATGGCCTCTTCCGTGGAAAGGAGAGTGGTCTTCTTTCGTATGACATCCCCCTCGGCATCATAAGCGTCCGCCAAGGCCTGTGTAGGTTGCGCGCAACCGAAGCCGATCGTCATGTTTCGGGGCATAGACATCAATACGTGGCGGTTACCGTTATTTACGTTATACGAGCTTTGAGTGGAAGAGTTATACATATTCACTTCTAGGATCGATGAGGAACAATGCTCGCCGTCCAGTGAGAATTGCCAAGTGTAATCTTCCGGAGCTACTAGGCTATACTCTCCCCCGCACTCATTCTGGAATTTCTCGAAAGCCTTTTTTACCTCATCGTATTTTTTCTCATACAGATAAATACGTGTTTGCATAGCGATGGCCGCGCCTTTGGTAATCCTTCCCGCATAGCTTGACTCGTAGTTAGCCACCTCACTTTTCTTAGGTAATACGCTAACCGCATCGTTTAGGTCTTGCTCGATAACCGAGTATATCTCTTCGACAGACGCACGTCCGAGTCTCTCATGATCGAGATCCAAGACTCCCGTATAGCAAGGAACACCACCAAAGGTTTTCACAAGCTCGAAATAAGTATAGGCGCGAATAAACTTGGCCTCACCGATCATCTGTTCCTTGTCATACTTCGAGAATAGGGCATCGTCTGCCATTTCCATATCCCGTATAAACAAATTGGCCTTATTGATACATTGGTAAGAATACCGATATTTGTTCAAGATCTCGGTATGATCCGCTTGATACTGATAATTCTCCAGTAACGTGAAGGTTTGTGCGTCGTTCGAAGAACCGCTGTAGGTCGCATCATTCGACAACACGTCGCCGAAACATTGCATCGACCATGTGTAACGGAAGTCCTTCATGACAGAATAGACAGCGGTCAGACGCAAGAAAGCTTGTCTTTCCTCTGATATCTCTCCAGCCTCCGGACTTCCTAACGGAGCTAAATCCAAATCTGCGCAACTGCTGAATCCTGTTAAAATCGCTAGTACGATTCCTATGATATATTTGTTTTTAAACATGACATTATAAATTTTAAAAAGTAACATTAATACCTCCGGTGAATGAAATGTTCTGAGGATAGATACCGTAATCTATGCCTCTAGACAAAGAGCTGGATTGACCCACTTCCGGATCCATACCCGAGTAACTAGATATCGTAAACAAGTTCTGGCCGCTTACATAAAAACGTACCTTCTGTAGTTTTATCCTCTGCGTGAGAGAAGCGGGCAGGGTATAACCTAGCTGGGCATTTCTCAAGCGGAAATAAGTCCCGTTTTCTACGTACATGTCCGAGAAGCGGTCATTGTCGTTTACGTCCGTAGCCGTCAGGCGAGGGATGTCCGTATTTGTATTATTTGGCGTCCAATAGTTCATTAACGCTCTATCCTTGTTCGTTATATCGTTCGGGAAGTAGGTGTAATAACGCATCGCGTTAAATATCTGATTACCGATTGTTCCACCAAACTGCAAATTGAGGTCGAAGCCTTTCCACGCCATACCCATGTTGATACCGTATATGATATCCGGAATAGGATTACCGATCATGCATCTATCACTTGAGTCTAACTTGCCATCGCCATTCGTATCTACGAACAATACATCGCCCAATTCGGCATTAGGTTGGAAATCCGCCCGCTTAACGGCATTCAACTGTTCCTGTGTTTGGATAAGCCCGTCTGTCTTATAGCCCCAGAACGCACCGATAGGCATACCTTCATTCGTATAGGTGAGGTACATGCTTCCGTTTCGGAATGGTCCATCGGAGATTGGTGTGCCACCATTCAATTTCGTCATGCGGTTACGGATGGTCGACATATTTACTCCCACGTTGTATTCGAAACCGCTTTCGGTCTTGTCTCTCCACTCGAGATTCATCTCGATACCGCGGTTGTTCGCCTCGCCGATATTGGTGTAGGTGTTGCTGGCATATCCCATGTAGATAGGCATAGGAGCGGCCAGCAGCATGTCCTTCGTTGTCTTGTAATAATACTCGAAGCTGAAGACCATGCGGGTGTTAAAGAAGCTTGCGTCAAGACCGATATTCAGAGATTCAGTGGTTTCCCATTTAATATCCGGATTGCCCAATCTGCTCACGGCAATACCTTGATACAAGGTCTCATTCTCTCTCGCTCCGAATAAAGCGCCGTATTGCGTACTCAATGACAGCAAACTACGATCCACATAATTGGTGATATTCTGATTTCCGATCTGTCCCCAGCCCCCGCGGAGTTTCAAGGAGGAAACCCATTCGGCGTTCAATTTCTGGAAGAACGGTTCGTTGTCGATTCTCCAACCTAGAGCGAACGAGGGGAAGTTACCCCAGCGATTCTTGGAAGAGAATTTAGAGGAGCCGTCTCGCCGGAAAGTGGCCGTAATAAGGTATTTGTTATTGTAATCGTAGTGTAGGCGGCCCAGATAAGACATCAAACCATATTCCGTAGCGCTATTGCTGGCCGTGGTCTTGTTCTTGTCCAGCGTAGCGTCTATATAATGCAGGTTATCCGACTCTCCGATAAGATCTCTCGCGTTTACGCTCAAGGTTTCCTGCTTACCCCATTCGTTGGTATAACCTACGAGAGCGGATATGGAGTGCTTCTCGGCAAACGTTTTCTCATACGAAAGGGTATTCTCGAACGTATAGTAGTGCCCTTTGGTCTGCGACTTCGATAAACTACTCTCTAAATTTCTTTGGCTTGAGGATACCTCATAGACAGGCGAGAAGGTTTTATTGTCTACCCTTCTGATTTCCGCTCCGAAGCTACTCTTGAACTTCAATCCTTTTATAATCTGCCATTCCCCATACATATTGCCGATGAAAGCAAGTTTCTCCCGCTGATTATCCCGATACATGATACTTGCCAATGGGTTATAGTAGTCAATATAAGGAGAGTAACCATATGAACCGTCTGCGTTTTGGGCGGGAGTTACCGGATCCAAACGGATTGCGTTACTTACGACACCATAGTCGGAGTCGTACACATTACTACTGTTGCGCTCACTAATACTTGCGTCGGTAGATCTCGCGATCGACGCGTTGGTACCCACTACCAAATGATCTTTGAGCACCGTTTTTTCCGTGCTTTGACGGACACTGAACCGTTCGTAGTTGGATTTCTTGATCGTTCCATCTTGGTTGATATAGTTCAAGCCCAGATTGAATTTATAGTCGTTCTCTTTACCACCGCTTATGCCGACACTGTAGTTATGCATAAAGGCCGTATGCGTAATCTCGTCCATCCAATTGGTGGAAACATTACGATTAACAAGGGCCAAGTTGATGGGAACGCTCCTCACTGTGTTCAACTGTTCCTGATAGTCGTACCATTCTGGACCTGACATCAAATCGAGATTATTCAATATTTTGTTCATACCCCAATACGCATCGAGCGTAACGGTGGTTTTTCCAGCGGCGCCTTTTTTCGTAGTGATAAGGATTACGCCGTTCGCACCGCGGGAACCGTAGATAGCGGAAGCGGAAGCGTCTTTAAGCACCTCCATAGACTGTATATCCGATGTGTTCAGGTAGTTTATATCCGTCACGGGCATCCCGTCCACGACGAACAATGGTTCCGCGTCGTTTACCGTACCGACACCTCTGATACGGATCGTGGCGGCGGAACCCGGAGATCCGGAACTGGAAGTGACGGATACACCGGTAGCCAAGCCTTGCAATGCGGTAGAAACATTGGCCACTGCTTGGCGAGCGATTTTCTCCTCGCTCACGGACGAGATAGCCCCCGTGATATCACTTTTCTTCATCGTACCGTAGCCAATCACTACCACCTCATCCAACTTTTGTGTGTCCTCTTGCAAGGAGATGCTTAAAACCGATTTATTGCCTACCGGAATCTCCTGGTTCATATAACCGATATAGGACACTTGTAAAATAGCGTCTTTGGCTACTTCTAACGTGAATTTTCCATCTATATCCGTTATTGTCCCGTTTGTTGTCCCTTTTACCATCACATTGGCGCCAATTATCGGCATACCGGTAGCATCAATCACGGTTCCGGTGATCTGACGGGTGTTTTGTTGCGGGGTGGATACGATTGATGGTTTCTCTATAATCATGATGTCGCTTTTAATGCGCATGTTTGGGGAGTGTACGGAAGCGTATACACCTGTGGTAAAAACAAATAGCGGGATTGAGGTTAACTTCATGACTCTGCCCAATTTAGTTTTTGTGTTTAATCGGGGGTTAGGATTCCCCTTACAAATTTCATTCATACATTTGTAATGTTTTAGTGTTAGTATTAATTGATTTAAAGGCGTTTAGAAACTTGTTTGGCTGGATTATATAACCATATCTTCCAGCCAGTTTCCTTGCTAGATATGGTTCATGATGGCTCCTGTTTCATAGGCTCTCCTTTCTTTAAGATTAACTTTAGTAAACTGAATATGTTTATTTGGTTGTTTGATTTGCAATATTCGTGAAAAAAAACGACACCTGCAAGCAAGTCTCTGCTAATTTAATATTGTGTATTCAATCGATAGAAGTCATTAATACGGCTTAATTATGTCAATTTGTCATTTCTCTCTCCTTCTGCTTCTTGTATTTGAGATAGGATAGGGTGTGTGTTTATTATATGCGATTCTCTGGTAGTTAAGCCCTGACGAATAGAATGTGTATGAAGGAAAATACTTGCAGTTTGCCTTCTTTTTATCAATATCCGCCGAATTATTATATCTCTTGTTTCAGAAAACTAATAAATGCTTCCTGAATAGTATTTGAAAATCAATTGACTTTTTTGCCGTTCTAGGGTGCAAAGGCTCTAATATAGTCTCGATTTTCAGTGTACAGAAGATTATGATTAAAAGTAGATCCCAACTAAATTAGAGCAAGTGCCGGATAATTCGAACTAGGTGCCGGGTAGATGTCGGTTATCTGCCGGGAAATAGAAATTATAAGCCGACTAAATACATACAAGTTTAGGATATATCCTAAAAAATGTGCTGTTTTGGGTACTAAATTCCATAATAATCGGTTTAAAAGCAATTGTTTTGAAAAAGTCTGTGTTTGAAATATATTTAAAAAGTTAACATTATGATAGTGTTTCGGTAATTCTTTTTGCATTCAGATAGTATGGTTACATTTGTCTATTCATTTCAAATATTATTAAAAAACAGAGAGATATGGATGAGAAAGGATTCGTGGAAGGGGTGAGAAGGTATATGTCCCAGTTACGAGAGGAAAAGCGTTATTCCTCCGCCAAAAGTTATCAGGATGCGTTGAACTCCTTTATAAAGTATAGTGGAACAGAGAACATTTCCTATTCGGATATCAATAAGGCCAATCTTCACCGATATGAGGCTTATTTGTTGGAAAACGATTGCATGCGTAATACGGTCTCCACGTATATCCGCCGTTTGCGTTGTATTTATAACAAGGCGGTGGAGAATGGTGATGCGGAATATATCCCCGGTTTGTTCCAAGGAGTTTTTACGGGAGTGGAGAGTAAGCGCAAGAAATCCCTATCCTTAGAGAACCAACATAAGTTGATGACGGTGAAGGTAGAGAGTGAGGTGCTAAGGGAGACACAACTGGTCGTTTGTTTGTTGTTTCAGTATGCAGGAATGTCGTTCGTGGACTTCGCCCACCTAAAAGAAAGGAATATCAAAAACGGGATATTGGACTATAATCGGCAGAAGACAGGCACACCGATGAGACTGGAAATCTTGGATACGGCAGAATTGATGCGCAAGGAATTAATGGGTGACAAGAAGCCGGCCTCAGGCTATTTATTCCCTTTTTTGAGTGGAACGAAGACGGGCTATGAGGCATATCTCGAATACAATGCGGCCCTATCTCGGTTCAATCGAAATTTGAAGGCGTTGAAAAAGGCCGCTGGAATAGCATCGGATGTTACCTCTTATACGATCCGCCATTCCTTTGCCATGGCATTGAAAGAGCAAAATGTCCCTATAGAAATGATCAGTGAATTATTGGGGCATAAGTCCATCAAGACCACCCAGATTTATCTGAGAAGTTTCTCTTTAGAAAAAATGACAGAGGTGAATAGCACTTGCTTTGGTTGTGTCTATAATTATGTGTCGAAAGTGGGATGAGGCTACTTAGTGAGTAGCGTTTGTTTCACGCCGCAAATGTAGTAAAAAATAACAAAAAACAAGCAATCATTAGGGTTTGTTTGTGTTTCCAGTTGGATTCTCGTTAAATCTTCGTTCTTATTTCTGATGTATAGACATGGCAATAGAGACGAAATGGCCTCGTATTTCCGAAATCATCACGTCCCCCCCTAAAATCGAACATACATTCTTGTAGAGATGGGTATACCCCGTCTCATCCCCTCTAAAAGATGTTTTAAATTACTGTCAGACGGTGGGAGACGGAGCATGCTCCGTCTCTACAACTGAGTAATAACCATTCTCCCACCTTTTGCGCTACTCACTAAGTAGCCTAATTTCTCACATGGCGAAAAAGGGTTATGGTGCATATATCAAACTATCTCTTTTAAGCAATCAACGAAATGCGAGCGAATGTTGTAAAAACGGTTGTAAATTCGGTACCTCATGAGGGTATCGACGCCGTAGGCGTTGAAAGAACCATTCCTGAAAACCCGTTACGGCGAAAATCTGATCAGAAACATTGGTACATCGCTATCGTCAACAACAAGTCCGAGAAACTATGCCGTGACAAGCTGGAAAAGCGCATAGCCAGTCAGCCGGAAGGCGAGAAGGACTATGAGGTTTATATAGCCTCCCAAAAAGAGATGTGTCTTCTGCCAAGCGGCAAGCGTAAGCAAGTAGACCGGATCGTCTTCCGTTCCATTGTATTCATCCGTTGCACCGATGTCTTGCGTAGGAAGGAGATCGTGCATCTTCCTTATATCAAACGTTTCATGGTAAACATAGCTGGCGAACGGTCTGGAGGCATACGCCCCGTAGCCTTCATTCCGGATGAGCAGATGGTGAAACTCCGTAGGATGCTGGACGATTCCGAAGAGCCTGTCATTATCGATCCCCGTCCGCTGCCTCTTGGAGCGAGGGTACGTATTAACGGCGGTAAGTTGCATGGTCTAGAAGGTAACGTGCTGGAAGTGGAGGATGGCAATCTTAACTTTGTGATCCGTGTAGATCTACTGGGATGTGCCAAAGTAAATATCACCCGTGACCTGCTAGAGCTATTATGATACACATAGATGGATACGCACTATGGTAAAAAAGAGGATAGATCCGGAGTACGCCTTATCTCGTTGTTAGGAAACCATTTGAAAGAGATTCTTAAGCGAGAGTCGGATAATCGTGCCTTCATCCATCTTTACTGTACGGGTCCGTATTGGGTGGCGTTCGAGAAATCAGCTTACCTGTTACGCCAAATATCTTCCCGTACCTTAGTGACCCCGTTAAGCCTCACCACGTACCCGTTTCCAATCGTGATGGTCTCTTGGACAGATGGCGAGTTACGTTCCTATACATGTAACCATCTTTTCCATCGCGAAGGCAATGACTACGGTCGGTTATCCGTCCCTACTCGTACGCTTGACGGTTACAAGGAGTGGCATAAGGAAGAGGTGAGGTGTTTTCCGATGCCGGAAGTAAAAACCACGTCCATGGATCGTGACATGGAGATTGATTAAAGATACTTCTGAGGTTCAAGAGAGCCTCCAATCAAGAATATATTATCGCTAGGTCGCAATTAGAAAATGAGAATTAGGCGGCCGATATCGATCAAGAGGTCAGCTATCTCTAGTAGCGAGGAGAGTCCCTTTTTCTTTAACCGATAGACTAGACTCTTGCTTTAGCTTATACCACTCCAACCACTTGAGAGGTTCGGTCGCTTATTATTATAGTTAGATAGATATGAATAAAACAAATATGGAAAAGGTGAAATATCGTTATAATCGCTGGCGTTTAGCGCTGGGGCGTCTGGTAAATTTGCGGTATATCAACCGCTGGATCATTTTTTGTGCGGATCTTTTCATTTCCCTATGTGTATCTTTGATAGGAGTGCTGGGATTATTGTCCATCATGCATGTATACATAAGCGGGATTAGTGTATTAAAGGTAGGAATAGCTTCCTTTGTGGCCAGTATCCTTTCTTTTCTTACGTTCAAGGTTTATCACGGGGTGATCCGTCATTCCACGCTACGTGGACTATGGAGGATTGGTGGTGTCGCCATCACAAAATCCATCCTCATGTTCATACTGCTTCATCTTTTGAGGGCGAATTTCAATTCCTCTATATATTGGGTGGGAGGGATAACCGATTGTATGTTGACGATTGTTCTGCTGATCACCTTACGTGTATTCGTGATTAATGTATATAATAGCGTGTTGTCCCAACTTGGAAAAAAGCGCAAGCGTGTACTGGTGTTCGGTATGGATGAGGATAGCGTGATGATAGCCACATCACCCAACCGGCAAGTATTCATGCAAAATTATAGCATCATCGGCTTCTTGACGTTTGGTAGCGCTAAAAAGAACCTTCGCATAGCGGAACTTCCCGTTTACCAGATCGAGGACATTGATGACTTGTTGCGTCTGATCCCCAGAAATAACTTGGATGGTATCCTTTTCCCGAATATAAAGACCGTCCGACGAGAAGGTGATCGTTTGATTCATTATTGCGAGCAGGCCTCCTTGAAGCCTCTCGTGGTTCCTGATATGGAGGAGGTCCATGAGGGCGGAATGAAGCGTTCAGTCCGTGAGATCCGTATTGAGGACTTGCTGGGTCGTGAGGAGATCAGTATAAATCTGGGCGAGATCGGTCTCTTATTGAAAGATAAGACGATCCTTGTTACGGGAGCGGCCGGTAGCATTGGTAGCGAGATCTGCCGCCAGCTGGCGCATTTCCCGATCAAGAAATTGATCTGCCTTGATGCCGCCGTAAGCTATGGTGTAGAGAAATTCGTGATGATCAGTACGGATAAGGCCGTTAATCCAACGAATATCATGGGATGTAGCAAGCGCCTCGCTGAGATATATGTGCAGAGCTTGAGTGTGGCGATCAGTAAGGGGGCTCTAGCGGGAAACACTAAGTTTATCACGACCCGTTTCGGTAATGTATTAGGAAGTAATGGCTCCGTGATACCTCGTTTTCGCGATCAGATCGCCAAAGGAGGCCCAGTTACGGTAACCCATCCCGATATCATCCGCTACTTCATGACAATCCCCGAAGCCTGCCGTTTGGTGTTGGAAGCCGGTACGATGGGCAAGGGCGGCGAGATATTCATCTTTGATATGGGTGAGCCGGTCAAGATCGCTGACTTAGCGAAGCGTATGATCGAGCTTTCTGGTTTGCAGGTGGATAAAGACATAGAGATTAAATACACAGGTCTTCGTCCCGGTGAGAAATTATATGAGGAACTATTGAGCAACAAGGAGAATACGAAGGAAACCCCTCATGAGAAGATTCGTGTGGCAGCAGTCCGGGAGTACGCCTACAAGGATGTGGTAGAGCACATTGATCTATTAGCTGAATTATCCCTTCATGTACATATTCTTCCTATGGTGAGAGAGATGAAATCCTTCGTCCCCGAGTTCAAGAGCCAAAACTCTCAATTCACGAGATTGGACGGAGTGAATTAGCAATTTAGTTAGTAGATTATAAATCTGAATTATAAATGATTATCGCAGTAGATTTTGACGGAACAATCGTTGAGCATAAATATCCGGCGATAGGGAAGGAGATCCCTTTCGCTTTCGAGACATTGAGAAAGTTACAAACAGAACACCACAAGCTGATCTTATGGAGTGTGCGAGAGGGCAAGCTTTTGGATGAGGCTGTCACCTTTTGCCGAGAGCGGGGCTTGGAGTTTTACGCCGTGAACCGAGATTATCCGGAAGAAGAGAAAAAACTGAACAACCATTTCTCCCGTAAGCTGAAGGCCGATATTTTTATTGATGACCGTAATCTTGGTGGTCTCCCGGACTGGGGTATGATTTACGAGATGGTGAGTAAAAGACTTTCCTATGAGGATTTAATGCGGAAATACGAGTCGGAATACGAACCGGAGAAACCGAAAGGCCTTTTCTCTCGTTTGTTTCGCTAAATCCATATCATTCTGTGTTCAATGAAATAAAAAAAAGATAACAAAATAATATGAAAATCAAAAGATTACTACTTTTATTAGCTCTACCTCTATTGGTGGCGAGTTGTACTTCTTACAAGAACGTACCATACCTCCAGAACCCAGAGGCAGTGAACGATTTTGAGGAGACCCTTCCGTTGTATGACGCCAAGATCATGCCAAAAGACTTGTTGAGCATCACGGTCAATACGACAGACCCGAAGGCTGCGACTCCATTCAACTTGACGGTACAGACTCCAATCAATGCGGCTTTGACAAATATCAGTACGACCACGCAACCGACCATGCAGCAATACTTGGTGAATAATAAAGGAGAGATCGATTTCCCTGTTATCGGTCGCTTGGAAGTGGGTGGTCTCACCAAGAACGAGGCGGAGGACTTGATTCGTGAGCGTTTGAAACCTTATTTGAAGGAATCCCCGATCGTTACGGTCCGTATGGCTAATTACAAGATCTCCGTGTTGGGTGAGGTGGCCCGTCCGGGTAGCTTCACGATCGGCAACGAGAAGGTGAACGTTCTGGAGGCTTTGGCGATGGCAGGTGATATGACGATTTACGGTGTCCGTGATAACGTCAAGCTGATCCGTGAGGACGTGAACGGTAAGCGTGAGATCATTAACTTGAATTTGAATAATGCCGAAGTCGTGACTTCCCCGTATTATTACCTGAAGCAAAACGATATTATTTACGTGACCCCGAACAAGACGAAGGCTAAGAACTCCGATATCGGTAACAGCACGACCCTTTGGGTAAGCTCACTCTCGATTCTGGTATCTATTGCCGGCCTGTTGGTAAACATACTTAAGTAATTGAAAATTGAGAATTGAAAATTAAGAGAGATGATAGACGAACGGATAAATAATAACACTGGGATAGAGAACGAGGAACAAGAGATTGATTTGGTCGCTCTTTTATTTAAATACCTTTTTTATTGGCGTTGGTTTGTGGCTAGTATATTGATATGTTGCATCGCCACTTACCTGTTTCTTCGTTATCAAACGCCTGTATATAACATTTCCAGTTCCGTGTTGATAAAGGAGGAGGATAAGCGAAGCGGTTCGGGCAACAATCCGTTGGCGGCCATTCAAGACTTGGGAATGTTTTCCATGACAAATAATTTTGATAACGAGGTGGAGATATTGAAATCCCGTACATTGATAAAAAAAGTCGTGAACGACCTGAATTTATATGTTCGTGTAGCGGAAAAGCGAGCGTTCGGTTATGCGATGCCTCTTTATAAGAATAGTCCGGTGCGGATTTATATGACACCAGAAGAGGCCGATAAATTGGAGGAACCGATTAAGCTGGATCTTACATTTACAAAAACAGGAAAATTGTCTGTTAAGGCTGAATATGTGCAAGATAAGGAAGAGCAAGAGATAGAACAGGCATTTGATCAATTGCCGGCGGTGTTACCAACACCTGTGGGTGTTTTAAGCTTTACGCGAGGCGATACCTTGTATATGGAAGAAGAGGAAATCGCTTTACGTGTTACCATAAATACGCCGACGGAGACCGCCGAGGATTATATGAAAGACTTGAGCGTGACCGCCTCTTCCCAGACCACGACGATAGCGAAGATCAGCGTGAACAATACAGTAAAGGAGCGAGGCGTGGATTTCGTGAATCGTTTGGTTGCGTTCTATAATCAAGACGCGAACGATGAGAAGAATGAGGTAGCTCAGAAAACCGCTGAGTTCATAGAGGAGCGTATCGGTATAATTAACCATGAGTTGGGTACGGCGGAGAGCGAGTTGGCGGATTTCAAGCAACGATCCGGTCTGACGGATTTGACAAGTGATGCCCGTCTAGCCTTACAAGAGAGTTCCAAGTATGAGCAGCAACGTACGGAGAACGCTACACAGATCAGCTTGGTTCAATTTCTGCGTACCTATATCAACGATCCGGTCAACAAGGAAGAGGTAATTCCTGCAAACGTAGGGTTACAGGATCAAAACCTCACTAGGGTGATTGAACAATATAACACGATGATCATCGAGCGTAAACGTTTATTACGTACCTCTTCGGAAAATAACCCGGCGGTGATAAACATGAACACCGGCGTTGAGGCGATGAGACGCAATGTCGAGACAACCGTGAATAGTGTCTTGCGAGGACTACAAATCGCCCAGAAAGATATTGAGCGTCAGGCTAGTAAATTTGAGAGCCGGATTAGTGATGCTCCAAAGCAAGAGAAAGAGTTCATGACTATTTCTCGCCAACAAGAAATCAAGGCGACTTTATATATCATGCTGTTGCAGAAGCGGGAGGAAAATGCGATCACATTGGCAGCCACGGCTAATAATGGTCGTATTGTAGAGGAACCATTATCCGGGAAGGATCCTGTGGCTCCCAAGAAGCTAGTGTTTTTATTGGCTGCGTTTGTGGTGGGCCTGTTTATTCCGGTGGGAATCATCTTTGTCGTGGAATTATTGAAATATAAGATCGAGAATCGTGGCGACGTGGAGCAATTGACGAATGTTCCGATTTTGGGCGAATTGCCCTTGTGTGGTCATAAATCCTCCGATAAGGGAGCGATCGTAGTAC
>PPYE01107504.1_pt1 | contig 14843 bp, 12 predicted proteins | sample 1559881 | NCBI WGS metagenome assembly PPYE01 (sample SAMN08240022, study PRJNA423297) | Human gut metagenome, whole genome shotgun sequencing project. | reverse complement strand
AGCAAGCAAGCAAGCAAGCAAGCGGAACTATGAGGGCAGCGTTATGACGAAGAAATTCCGGCAGCTGGGGGCCACCATGGGCCTCCTGCTCCTGATGGTCCTGCTGCTGATCTCAGTGTATACCTATGTGCTGTACCAGAATTTCAGCCGCAATATGCTGGAGGCGGTGCTGACCCGTGATACCACCTGCGCCGACGCCATCCACCGGCTGGTGTCCGACGAGCTCACACGGGAGGATTTTGACGACCCCGCCGTCTGGAACGACATGACCTCGCCTCGCTATCTGGAACTGCAAAACCCTCAATCAGCTGCGGCCTCTGAACTCCACCCGGTATCTCTACACCGCCAAGCTGGGGGAGGACGGGCAGCCTGTCTACCTCATCGACGGTCTGGATCAGGGGACGGAGGACTTTGCCTACCCCGGCACCCGCATCGAGGAGGAGATGGCCCCCTATCTCCAGACGGCGCTGTCCGGAGAGACCGTGTATTCTCGTGATGTAGTGGATACCACGTGGGGTCCCATTTTCACGGTCTGCTACCCGGTGAAGGATGAAAATGGCCAGGTCATGGGTGCTCTGTGCGTGGAGATCGGCATGGACACCACCTATCAATTTTTGAAGAGAAGTAGTCAGACTACCGTAAGTGTGGCTCTGACCAGCGGTATGGTGGCAGTGTTGCTGAGCATGAGCATCTACCTGTACCTGCGGTGGCAGCGGATGGCGGAGGCCCGGCAGCAGGTGCTTTTGCAGGACGCCGTGGTAGCCTCCGATGCCGCTAATCAGGCTAAGAGTACCTTCCTCTTCAATATGTCCCACGATATCCGCACCCCCATGAACGCCATCATCGGCTATGCCGATCTGGCGGAGAAGCACCGGCAGGAGCCGGAGCGGCTGCAGGGCTACCTGAAGAACATTCAGGTCAGCGGCGAGAAAATGCTCTCCATCATTGACAACGTGCTGGAGCTCTCCCACATCGAGAGCGGCAAGGTGACGCTGGAGGAGACGGCGGTGGAGGCCGGCAGCATCTTTGAGTCTTGTGTCGTCATGGTGCAGCCAGAGCTGGAGCGCAAGCACCAGACCATGACAGTGGAGAAGCATACGCCCAATCCCTATCTGTATATGGATACCTCCCGCATTTTGGAGGTGATCCTGAATCTGGTGAGCAACGCCATCAAATATACCGGCGATGGCGGACATATCCGCTGTGCCATCCGCCAGCTGCCCGGCGACCGAGAGGGCTGGTGCGTGCAGGAACTATCCGTGGCGGACAACGGCATCGGCATGAGTGAAGAGTTTCAGCAGCATATTTTTGAAGCCTTTGCCAGAGAGCGCTCCAGCACCGTCAGCGGCGTGGAGGGCTCCGGCTTGGGCATGGGCATCGTGAAGAAGCTGGTGGATCTGATGGACGGCAGCATCGATATCCAGAGCAAGCTGGGGGAGGGCTCCACCTTCACCGTCCACATCCCCTGCCGTCTGGCCCGACAGGAGGATGCCGTGCCCAAGTGTGCCACAGAGCGGGTGGATAAGACCGGCCTTGCCGGGCGGCGTATCCTGCTGGCAGAGGACAACGACCTTAACGCCGAGATTGCCACTGAGTTCATGGGCGAGGAGGACCTGCTGGTGGATCGGGCGGAAAACGGTGCCCGCTGTCTGGAAATGCTGGAGAAGGCTCCGGCGGGGATGTATGACGCCATCCTCATGGATGTGCAGATGCCGGTGTTGGACGGCTACGAGGCCACCCGGAAGATCCGGCGGTTGGGAGACCCGTGGCGGGCCAATATCCCCATTATCGCCATCACGGCCAACGCCTTTGCCGAGGACCGTCAACGGGCGCTGGAGGTAGGCATGGACGATCATGTGGCAAAGCCCATTGATATGGCCAAGCTGATCCCGGTGCTGCAAAAGCAGTTACACAAGCACGACGGGGAAGCGGAAGAAAAGCGTTTTTCTCAAAGTGCCCCTTAAAGACGTGTAGTGAGAAGCCCTGAAGAAGTAAAATAATAAAAGAGCCGCACCCGCACTAAAGTGACCCCCAAAAGTTAGACAAAAACAAGAATTAAGCGGCCTGAATGGTCTGAATCCTGTACTGCACAGGACTCAGGCCGTTTAGTTTTAATTTGATTCTGTGGTATTCCCTTTGGCATATAAACACACCCCATTTGTTGGACAGTATACCATACTGTCCAACAAATGGGGTGCAGTTCATAGGTGACGCACCGCTCTTTTTGATTCCTCGAATCAGCCGTCTCTCTCCCCAGGGAGCAGCGCTCTGCGCCGGAGGAAGTGGTAGCCGTATCCCACGGCGTCCGCCAGAAACCAGCCGATAGGGATAGCGGCCCAGATGCCGTTGACGCCCACCGGCCCCGCCAGCGCATAGGCCAGCGCCACACGGGTCCCCCGCTGCCATGGGCAGGGCAAACAGCAGCAGCCCCCGTGTGATGCTGCCACGGGTCATATCACGATACATAGCTTCCTCACAGAAACATATATGATACGACGCATTATACTCCCGCTGCCGGAAAAAGACAAGTCATCCTTCTGCTTGCACCGGGAGTGGGAGTGTGGTATACTTTATCTTGTACCATTATACGGGCAGGAGGGAAGCTATGGCCGGAAAGAACGAATATACGGTTTTCGACTATCTCCAGTGGAGAGGAGATCTGACGTTGCAGCAGGACCCCTTCAATGAGGTGGACAATCTGGTGCTGTGCATCATCGCCTACATCAACCTTCGGAAGATCGACCGCCTGTGGAGCAAGAACCCCAAGGACGCCATGCCCATCGGGGACGTATGCGCCCGGCTGACGGCGGCGGATGAACAGCTGGGCTTGTCGTCGCTGGACTATATCCCGGTGATGCGGGCGGCGGCGGAGACGGAGCGGTTCCGGGATACCCGATTGTTCGCCTTTGAGAGCCGCAATGACGAGGCGAAGCAGATGCAGTTTGCCGCCGTGTCCTTCCTGCTGCCGGACGGCAGCGTGTTCATCGCCTATCGGGGGACGGATACCAGTCTGGTGGGCTGGAAGGAGAACTTCAACATGAGCTATCTGGAGACGGTGCCGGCACAGGCCCGTGCCACGGAGTACGCTCAGGAGGTGATCCGGGCCTGCAAGCACCGTCCCTACCGCATCGGTGGCCACTCCAAGGGCGGGAATCTGGCGGCGTGGGCGGCGGTCCATCTGCCGGAGAAGCTTCAGGGCAAGCGCCTGCTGGCGGCCTATAACAACGACGGGCCGGGCTTCCACGCCGACCTGCTGGATACCCCCGCCTACCGGCGGGTGGAGGATCGGCTCCACACTTATATCCCGGAATCCTCCATCGTGGGGGTGCTGCTGGTTCACGCCGAGGACTACGACGTCATTGACAGTACCAGCCACGCCGCCATGCAGCATGAGGCACTGTCGTGGCAGGTGATGGGGAACCGGTTCGTGCATCTGGGCCAGCGCTCCCAGCTGGGGCAGATGTCCGACGACGTGCTGCGGGAGTGGCTGGACTCCGTGTCTCAGGAGGACCGGGAAGCCTTCTGCGACGCCCTGTACAGCATCCTCTCCATGGGTGGCCGTGCCAAGACCTTCGAGGATCTGCGTAAGGGCGGGTTCTCCGGCTGGGCGGCCCTGTGGAAGGAGTATGCCGGAGCCGACGAAAGAAAGAAGCAGATCCTGACAGAGATATTCGGGCGGCTGGCCATCGACGTGAAGGATGAGCTGATGAAGGCGGCGGGGCAGGGCCTACGATCCGCCGGACACGGCATCCGGACGGTGGGACAGAACCTCATGGGCCGCCGTGAACCGGATAAAACGCAGACAAAGTAGAGCAAGATAGAACGACCCGTCGGAAGAGACACAAAACCGGGCTTCGGCCCGCAAGAAAGGACAAGAAAGGAACAACGCCATGAAACTGAGCTTTTACGGAGCAGATCAATGTGTCACCGGCAGCTGCCATTGTCTGGAGGTGGGCGGCAAGCACATCCTCATTGACTGCGGTCTGCAGCAGGGCCGGGACGAGATCGATAACGCCAGCCTGCCTTTCCACCCGGGCCAGATCGACTATGTGCTGGTGACTCACGCCCATATCGACCACTCCGGCCGTATCCCCATGCTGATCAAGCAGGGCTTTCAGGGCCGTATCCTCACCACTCGCCTGACGGCGGATCTGCTGGATATCATGTTGCAGGACTCCGCCCATATTCAGGAGAGCGACGCCGAGTATAAAAACCGTAAGAACCAGCGGGCGGGCCGCCCCATGGAGGAGCCGCTGTACACGGTGGAGGATGCCATGCGGGTGCGGGAATTCATGGATACCTGCGAGTACGGCCGACAGATCCACATCTGCGACGGTGTAGACGCCGTGTTCATCGACGCCGGCCACCTACTGGGCTCTGCCAGCATCCGCCTGACCCTCACCGAGGGCGGCGAGACGAGGACCATCGTCTTTTCCGGCGATATCGGCAACGTGGATCAGCCCATCATCCGGAACCCCCAGTTCTTCACCGGGGCAGACTATGTGGTGATGGAGAGCACCTACGGCGACCGCAACCACACGGAGGTGTGGAGCTATACCGACGAGCTGGCCCAGATCATCGACGAGACACTGGGCCGGGGCGGCAACGTGGTGATCCCCGCCTTCGCTGTGGGCCGCACCCAGGAACTGCTATACTTTATCCGGGAGATCAAGGATAAGAATCTGGTGAAGTCCGTGAATGACTTCCCGGTGTATGTGGACAGTCCTCTGGCCAAGCGGGCCACCACCATCTTCTGCGGCGACCTGCGGGGCTATCTGGACGAAGAGGCACTGGCGCTGGTGCAGGACGGCACCCATATGTTCAACTTCCCCGGCCTGCACTTGACGGAGACGGTGGAGGAGTCCAAGCTGCTGAATATGGACCGCACCCCCAAGGTGATCCTGTCCGCCTCCGGTATGTGCGACGCAGGCCGCATCCGGCACCACCTGAAGTATAACCTGTGGCGGCCGGAGAGCAGCATCGTGTTCGTGGGCTTCCAGTCCCCCGGTACGCTGGGCCGTACCCTGCTGGACGGCGCTTCCAGTGTGAAGCTGTTCGGTGAGGAGGTAGCCGTCCGGGCCAAGGTGGTGAATTTCCAGGGCCTCAGCTCCCACGCCGACCACGACCATCTGGTGAATTGGATCAGCCAGTTCAAGGAGCCCAAGCCCCAGCACGTTTTCGTGGTCCACGGCGACCGGGAGGTGGCGCCGGTGTTTGCTCAGACGGTGACGCAGTTGGGCTTTGCCGCCCACGCTCCCCAGTATACGGAGTCCTATGACCTGCTGACCTGCCGCCAGCTGGAGGCAGGCTACCTGCCGGAGCGGAAGAAGCCCGCTTTCGAGGGCGCACCCCGCACCACGGCGGCCTATCAGCGGCTGGTGCAGCTGGGCGATGCCCTGCTGGGCCTTATTCGCCGCAGCAAGGGCCGGGACAACAAGACGCTGGCGTCCTTTGCCGAGTCGCTGCGTAAGCTGATCGAGAAGTTCGAGTTTTAACGGCCCGCCGATGGCCGGATAGGAGGCGGCGTCCATGCAGATGGAGAGCTTGTCATGGTGCTTGGGCCAGCTGGGGTCGGTGCGCCCGCTGGGCAGCACCCTGCGCTTTCCCAACGGGGAGGAGTGGCACGCCTTCGGCTTTACCACCAACCGCTGGTATCGCCAGATGTTCCTTCTGATCGCCATGCCGCAGGTGGTGCTGCCGGATGGCCGCCGCTGGGATCTGACCGCCCCGCTGACGGGCCTCTGCTGAGCCGCATGGTCCCTGCACCACGGTATGCTTCTCTGAATGCATGATTCCCACGGCCGGTTCACAAGCTGGCCGTGGGAATCCGTAATGCTCCGGGTAGTCAATCGCGCAAGGAGTCGCCAAGTCACCTGTCGGAAATAAGAAGAAAATCCCCATATCAAAGGAGGGCCGCTATGCCCGCATTGGAGAAAAATCATATATACCGCAGTACCATCGAGGGCTACTCCAGCGAGGGGCTGGGCGTGGCCCGCATCGACGGGCAGGTGGTGTTCGTCCACGACGCCGTCCGGGGCGAGGACTGCGACATTCTGGTGATGAAGGTGCTGAAAAACGTGGCCTTCGGCAAGCCGGTCCTGCGCCATAGCACCTCCCCCCACCGGCAGGAGCCGGACTGTCCCTACTATGGCCGCTGCGGCGGCTGCGACTTCCGCCATCTGGACTACGCCGAGGAGCTGTGGGCCAAGCGCCAGCGGGTTCAGGATGCCCTGACCCGATTGGGCGGCAACGACGTGACCGTGGAGGAAATCTTGGGCGCCGCACAGCCCCTGCGCTACCGCAATAAGAGCCAGTACCCGGTGTCCGCCGACGGCAGGGTGGGCTTTTATCGGGCCCGCAGCCATCAGGTGGTGGAGGTGGAGCACTGCCTCCTCCAGAAGCCGCAGGCGGATGCACTGGCGGCGGCCCTGCGGCAGTATCTGGCGCAGTATCATGTGCCGGGATACGACGAGACCACCGGCCGGGGGCTGGTGCGGCACCTGTATGTGCGGAGCAACTGTAAAGGCGAGAGCCTTGTGTGCCTGCTGGTGAACGGCGAAAGCCTCCCCTACGAGACGGAACTGGTGGCCCTGCTGCGTCAGGCGGCACCACAGACCGTGGGCGTGGTGCTGGGGGTCAATACCCGCCCCGGCAACGCCATTCTAGGGGATCGCTACCGCACTCTTTGGGGGGAGGACGCCCTGACGGACGTGCTGTGCGGTCGGACGGTCCGGCTGTCGGTGCCGTCGTTTTATCAGGTGAACCACCCCCAGGCGGAGGTGCTGTACGGCAAGGCGCTGGAGTTCGCCGGTCTCACCGGTACGGAGCTGGCGGTGGATCTGTACTGCGGCGCAGGCACCATCACGCAGGTGCTGGCCCGTCAGGCCCGCCATGTCATCGGCGGCGAGATCGTGCCGGAGGCCATCCGGGATGCACGGGCCAGCGCCCGGCGCAACGGCGTGGAGAACGTGGAGTTTCTGGAGGGGGACGCCGCCGACGTGGCGGCGGAGTTGGCCCTGCGGCAGCTGCGGCCGGATGTCATCTGCGTGGACCCGCCCCGGAAGGGACTGGCGCCGGAGGTCATCGCCTCCATCGCCGCCATGGCTCCCCGGCGGGTGGTGTATGTCTCCTGCGACCCCGGCACGCTGGGCCGGGATGTGAAGCGCTTTGCCGAGATGGGCTACCTCGCCCGTCGTGCCGTGGCCGTGGACCTCTTCCCCCGCACTCGCCATGTGGAGACGGTGGTCCTCTTGTCACGGGAAACAAATCCACTGACGGTTGAAGTCAGAATGGAAGTGGAAACCGGCGAGGTCAAGGAGCATCCGACCTATAAGCGTATTCAGGAATATGTGCAGGAGAAGTACGGCTTCAAAGTCCATACTGCATATATTGCAGAGGTCAAGCGCATGGTCGGATTGGATATGCACAAAGCGCCGAACGCTGTGGAGCAGAGGAAGCATGAGTATCATCCATGCCCGCCTGAAAAGGTCGAGGCAATTAAGGATGCTCTGCGGCATTTCGGCTTAATTGCTGAGTAACGTCACTGTGAGGCAGTAAAAATGCCTTATTAAAACTGGAGATAGTGAGAACAGTGAAATCCTTTCTCCCTGCATGAAAAAAGCACATCAGAAAGCAAAGCACGGCAGAGCGTATACGGTACGCCTTTGGATGTGGAATTTTACGGCATAGAGCATTTTTACACCATTTGGCAAAATGCGAAAGTGCTTCTTGCAAACAGAGCATTGTTTTACCCGCTGAAATCGCTGTAATGAGGAGAAGCCCAGCATCACGTCAAACGGCGCGTGCTGGGCTTCTTTTTGTTGCGTCTCGGGGCTTTTTTTGGAGGATAATCCCTCCTGTGTGCCATTTGTTTTTCTATGCCGTGTTGACATACTGCGCTCTACCTATCACGGTAACTGTACGTTCTCGGAACAAAAATGAACACGTTTTCTCTGTATAGGGAGAAAGCCGGAGAGGAATAAGAGGGTAAGTGCAGGCTGTGGGAACGGTGTGTAAACCACTTGCGGTTTTCCACGGTTTCCATAGCCGCAGCGAGGGAGAAAGGGGAGAGGTGGCTTTCTCGCTCAGGTGGCTTGCCGCCGCTCTTTGGCTCTCCCTTTTCTCCCTGAGTATCAGGGGTTATTCTGCGTCATTGCTCGGCGTAACAGGGCGAAAGTCCTCCTGAACGCCCTCGTTAAGGTCAAAGCACATGGTTTTTGCATCGGCAACCCAGAAACCGCGTACCTTGTAACGCTTGCCGGGAATCCAATCCTCGCCAGTGACAGCGCGGAGCGGGTCAAGCAGATTCTTGTTGGAAATTGTTACGACACCCTTTTGCTCACCCTTCGGCTTGGAGAACTTGAAGCCCTTCGGTTCGTTGCTCTTGCAGGAGCGGATTGCGAACACTCTTGCTTTCGCATCCAACAGGCACAAAACAAAGGCGGGATAACCCAAGTCCTCAAGCACCTTCTTGGTGAAAGTCACGCCGTTCTGATTCAGGAACATATCCGGGTAGGCGTTGATGTTGGAATCGATGGTTTCAAAGTTCAAAGCGGAAAAATCAAAGTTCATAGTAAAAATCCTTTCATTTCGTTGTGTTTTGCGCCTCATCCACGATTTTCATAAACTCCTGACGTTCCATAAAAGACCATCGGGAGTCCATGATCAGATAGCCCTTGAAAAGACCATCTTTCACGCGGTATGCGACAAAGTGATTGCTTAGACGGCGCAATGTAGCCTGTTTTGCCGTGCTGTGCCGCTCTGACAGCAGTTTCTGTACTGTTATCCAATCCTCTTTTTTGATAATCGCTGTGTGATGGTTTTCCTTGAAATACATATTCAAGTCCGTGTTTTTAACCGACTTGTGTGTGCGGAAATCTTTGGTATAGGTTTTCTGCATCAAGGCATCACCGCAGTATTTCTCATTTCGGAGGATGCTGCGGACAGTACCGGCAGACCAGAGGTCATTACCCATGGGAGATTTGATCCCCTGCTCTGTCAGGGCAGCAGCTATTTCCGCTGGCGTTGCGCCCTCCAAGCAGCTTTCGTAGATATACTCGACAATTCGTGCCTCGGTAGGTTCGATAACCAACCGCCCAAAGTGGTCACGGTAGAAGCCCAACGTGTTCTGCACAGAGAACTTGTAAATGCCCTCCGCCATACGCCAGCGAATACCTGCTTTAATGGCCTCACTCTTTTGTTGGGATTCCATTTCAGCCAGAGCAGCCAATAGTGAGATCAGGAGGTTATTCCGTCCATCACCGGTATAGGTAATTCCCTCGGTCTCAAACTCAACGGAAACAGGGGGATTCAGCGAGGAAAGCGTTCGCAGATTATCCAGAATATCCACGATATTCCTACCAAAACGGCTGATGCTTTTCGTGAGGATCAAGTCAATTTTTCCGTCCACCGCGTCGGCAATCATTTTCTGAAAGCCCAGACGCTTTTCTACGGTAGTTGCACTTATCCCTTCATCTTGATAGATTTCAACCAGTTCCCATTGCGGATTGGCTTCAATTCTCTTGGTAAAATGATGAATCTGCATATCGAAACTGCCAACCTGTTGTTCCTCCTGCGTACTGACGCGGCAATATGCCGCAACGCGGAGTTTGGGTGGTTCCTCTGCAACTTCTCGCCGTTTCTGCGGCGGGATGACAATGACACCATTTCCACGCTGATTATAGGAAATCTCGTCCTGCATCTGGCGACGTTTTTGTTCTCTGCGCTCAGCTCGGCTGCTGGTCTGCCGCTCGGCCTCTATCGCTTTGGGATCAAGCGTTTTGGCCATATTCCGCCTCCTGCATCAGAATCCGTCTGCGTTTTCTGCTTTGCATCGGCACACCACCCCCTTTGATTGATTTTCGTTCTCATTTTTATCACGCTCCCTTTTGGAAAATTATGACAATCCGCAGAACATAGCCAGCGGAATAGCCATCCAAAGAAAAAGGCAGCAGAATCACTCCTGCTGCCTGAATCCGTATGAATTTTTACACTTACAGTGCCTTTATCGTCTCCACAAACTGGCTCATGCTGACAGCTCCCGGCAGGAGATTTTCTTCATCCCTGAACACCATGTAATAACGGTACTGGCTCCCGGCGGCAGTCCGCCACGCGCGCCCCAATTCAATCTTTTCCCGGCTGTCATCGTTTTTCAGATGCTCGCCCTTGGTTTCTGCAAAGATAATCTTGCCGCTCCGGGTCATAATCATAATGTCCGGGTAGTGCTTGATATAGCCGTTGATGGCAAATCCATGCCGGGAGAGATTGCGGTGCCACCAGCGAACATTCGGAAGGGCGGTCAGCTCCATAATCAAATCCTGTTCCAGCTTGTTGATGTCGCCATCCTCGGCTTCATACAAAGAACCGCCATATATGTCTGTGCTGGTCGTGGGATGAATAACTGACGGCAGCCGATAGGACGGCTGGCATACGATGCGTTCGGTTTCCAGCCATTTTGCAAAAGTTTCCCGATAATGTGCATCCAGCAGGGATTCAATCTTTTCCTTGATTTTCTTGGCATATCCCAGCGGAGCCTTCTCCATAGCGGCGATCTGTGCCTTGTCCATATCATCCACGATGCGGTTTATGTAGGATTTCAGTTCGGCAGCGTCCACCATGTTCAGCTTATTGAGTTGATTGAACATCATGTCCTTGCATTGGCGCACACGGCTTTCAGGCGGAAGGTTATTGAAGTATTCCTTGAAATACCGCTGTTCTGCGCTGGTCATTTTGAATACCTTGGGCAATCCGCCCTCATTTGCCCGCACATCGACCTCGGCAATCTCATCATCAGCTGCGGCAAAATCAATGTCGTATGCCTTACCTTTCAGCGTGAAGCCTTCGGCGAGCTGTTCTTTTTCCAGCAGTTCCAGCGTACCTTCCGTAAACAGGGTATCGGGGATCACCTGGAAAAATTGAGGGATCACAAGAGTTTCAAGGTCACTTTGGAATTGAGGACGAACACGGAAAGTAGCCACTTGTTCCCGCACCTCCCAAGGAAGATTCTGAATCTGCGGATCATCCTGCCCCTGTTTTACGGCGTTGTTGTACGCTTCACCGGCTTTGGCGGCATCATCCAGCATACTGTCGGCTTTGGGGGTAATTTCTGAGGATTTTTCCTGTTCCCGGCGGCGTTCCAGTTCTGCCCCGATGGATTTCCCATCCAGCCCTGCAAAATCGTCCTGTTCCGTTTCCAAAGGGGCTTCCGTATCGGAAACTCCTTGCAGTTCGATAATGTCGATCTGTACTGGGGGCTGCTCCGAGACCTGGGGCTTCACAGGTTCGGCCAGACGATAATCCTTGTCGCTGAATCCTGCACTGTTCAATCCCTTGATGATGTGCTGCACGGTAGTGTTAAAATCGTTGGAGGAAGTCAGCACATAGGACATATTCAAAGCCGATTGTGTGTGCTGGCGTGTATGGGGCAGACGGAGGATGCGCCCCAAAATCTGCTCCACATCCACCTGGCTGGTCTTGTTGGCAAGGGAGGCAAGAATATAGGCAAAGGGGCAATCCCAGCCCTCTTTCAGTGCATTGACCGTGATAATATAGCGAACAGGGCAATCGGAAGACATCAAATCCACATTTTTCAGTTCGTTCACATCAGCCGTGCGAATGGCAATCTGCTCTGCCGGGATGCCAGCGTCCACCAGCTTGTCCCGCAGCTTTTCAAAAGTGGTAGCGTCCTCCTTGCCTTTCGGCTGCGCCTGGAACAGAGCGATGGGGCGAATATACTTGCCTGTTTTTGTATATTCCGCACAGGCGAGTTCTTCCAGCTTATTCCGCAGATCAATCGCGTCAATCAGCACATCGGATTGGCTGTCCCGGTTGTAGACAATCACAGGTAGCTTGACCATGTTTTCCGTCTTTAACTGAACCGCATCCACATAGGAAATAATATTGCTCTCCTTTTTCGGCGTAGCGGTCAAATCCAGCACAAAGCAGGGATTGAAGTTTTCCAGCATTTCAAGGCTGAGATCAGACCGGGCGTGGTGGCTCTCGTCCACAATGACAAGCGGGTTAAGCTGATTGATAATCTGGAACAGGGCGGTTTCGTCCGCTTTCTCAATGGGGCTGTCGGGCTTGCCAAGCACCTTGGCAAACTCGGCAAGATTGCTGTTCTCCTGATAGGCTTTCAAGCCCTCCTTGCCGCGCCCACGGAAAGAATCGTAGGACAGCACCATGACGGAAAGCCGCTCGGTGACGGCAGTGGGGTTGAAATCCTGGCCGTTCAAAAGCTCCTGCTTGGTGTAGACCTCCACGCGCCCGCCAAAATCCACGTCGATTTTCTGACGGTAGGGATGAGAAGTGTCTTTCAGTGCCTTGACCGTCTGTGTCAGGATCACATCCGAGGGAACAAGCCACACCACCGCCTTGGTTTTGGTGAATGGGAGTGCGTCAAAGATGGGGCGAATGGCATTACAAGCAATAAAGGTCTTGCCGCCGCCTGTGGGCACTTTGAAGCAGAGGTTGGGGACACCGGGCAGAATATCCTGATAGTACCCCAATGTAGGCGCGCTTTTTTCCTGCCAGAAGAAGCGGAACGCCGCTTCATAATTCTTGGTTTCATTCAGCAGTTCCAGATAGCGGGTCAAGTCCGCTATGACCTTTTTCTGATAGCTTTTTAATTCCATATAGCGAACACCCCCTTACAGTCTGCTGATGTCACGGGGAATCTTCTTGAAGGTAATCCCCATCTGCGCCAGCTTGTCCTCACCGATGGAGCAGCGGTCGGCGTAGATCACCGTTCCATCGGCTTTTTCTTTGATGGTGGCAAGAAACGCATAATCAAGCACCGTCACGCGCTGCGGCTCATAGTAGAAGTAGTAACCCGTGCTGTTGTGCTTGCCCAGATAATACGGATTGCCGCTGCTGAGTGGGGCATAGGGCGTTTTGGTTTCCATGAACCAGATGTATTCGCGGATTTTTTCGGGGGCAACCGCTTCATTCAAGCAATCGCCAACAAGCAGCGGTTCGCCCAAGTCATAGAAGCTGAAATTGCCGCCCGTGCCCTCTACGGCGTTCTTGCCCTCACCATAGCCATGAATAACACGCTTGACCCGCTCGGCGGTGATGCTGTCGGCGTATTTTTCCATTTCAACGAGTATGAATTGCCGATTACCATTATCGTTTTTATTGGCATTGAGGACAGCATGAGCGGTTGTACCAGAGCCAGCAAAAGAATCAAGAATAATGGAATCCGAATCTGTTGCGATTTGGATTATACGCTCCAAAAGACGCGTGGGTTTAGGGGTATCAAATTGAGGAGCATTTCGCATTAAAGGCTTTAATTCGTTGGTAGCTTCGACGTTTGTTCCAACATCCTCATACTTCCACAGAGTTGATACTACTTTCCCTTTTGTGGCATCTAAATACGTTTTTGATTGTATGCTACCAAGCCCTTTTGCAAGGAAGAAATAGGAAGGCCAAGGAAAGTGGTTGTATCGCTGCAAAGCGATTTTTTCGCATTTTCCTCTGGGACAGAAAGCATAATAGCAGGAATCTCTAAAGGAACATCGCCACCGCATATATCACACCTTTTTTCATAGTCATCAATGACTCGCAATTCATAAGGTGCCCACTCGTTGAGCGCAGTAAGTAACTTATCTTGTCCATCTTTCCAGTGTCGACCTTTGGGCGGATACATGAGTTCACCCGTAATCGGTTGTTGAATCGCATAAACCATGCTTTTGTGTGTAGAAGCACCAGGCGCATGAATAGGCGTAACTTTGTATGGAGTACAGTCATTGTCGTAGTTTACGTACCGAGCATCCATTTCGGACGTTCTTGCTAATCGCTTCGGATTCCAAGATGCAGCTTTGGAGTACACCAGAATGTTATCCGTTTCATAAGGGATTCCCTTTGCATCATTGCGAAAAGAGTAGTTATTTTGCCAAGTTACCTTCGCCACAAAACAATTGGCTCCAAAGATTTCATCGCAAATTGCTTTTAGGTTATATAGTTCATTATCATCAATGCTGATGAAAATTGCTCCATCATCCGCTAACAGCTTTTGCAGCAGCTTCAACCGCGGGTACATCATGCACAGCCACTTGTCATGGCGGGTCAAGTCCTCGCCCTCTTTGCCGACAACCGCGCCCAGCCACTTCTTGATCTTCGGGTCATTGACATTATCGTTGTAGACCCAGCCCTCGTTGCCGGTGTTGTAGGGCGGATCGATGTAGATGCACTTGACACGCCCCTCATACCGGGGCAGCAGCGCTTTCAGGGCTTCCAGATTATCGCCCCGGATAATCATATTTTCGCTGCCGTTATCTTCGTTGTGCTGCCCGTTTTCATCAAAGCTGTACTTGCGCTCCAACACCCGAAACGGTACTTCCTGATGGTGATTGATGACCTTGCTTTTTCCAATCCATTCAAGTGTTGGCATGGCTGATTTCCTCCGTAATCGTGTTATCCTCATTTCAAGTGAGGGTATTTCTTCCCTGACCCTCAGTAGTAATGAGGGTCACTTCTGGCTATGTTCATATAGCGGTTATTGTGGTGAAAGACCTATCCTGTCTCGGAAGGACTAATTTTTTGTCCAACGCTGTCATCGTTTGTCGAATCGACGATTTAGGTAGATTCGTGACAAGGGGTCAGTGCGCCCATTCGCACCCGCGGGATGGAATAGCCCCCATTATTTCGAGTTAGAGTCGCTGATATAATCTGCGGCTCATTTTTCGTTTTCGGCGGGCTTCTTAACGTACTTTCCGCTTTTGATTCTCGCGTCTGCGGGCTTTGGCTCATCATCGGGGATTGCCCATCTGTTGCCGATTTTCACCGCACCCGGTATGCGTTCCTCGTTGCACAATATCTGTATGCGCCGTGATGAGATACCCCAC
>PPYE01047473.1_pt1 | contig 14849 bp, 10 predicted proteins | sample 1559881 | NCBI WGS metagenome assembly PPYE01 (sample SAMN08240022, study PRJNA423297) | Human gut metagenome, whole genome shotgun sequencing project. | reverse complement strand
TTCTCACGAATTTAGCACGGCTATGCGCTTCGAAAAGTGCAAACGGTCCCCGTAAGAATTCATTCCGGCCGGATTCCCCACTCACGACACCCTCCAACCGGGGACGGAAGACTCAGCCATCCCCCTCACCACACCGGACATGGTCCGTGCCGGACGCGTCCTCCCAACCTCAGTTAAATCTCCATATGCTTTAGTAACAGAGACCTGTCTGAACTGTTAAAACAGTTCACCTGCCTATTTGACGAGTCCGATACCAACCTGCATCACCCCTGCCAGCAGCATCACAGTTATCGGGTTCATATGTCTCCAACGAAGCAGATAAACTGAAACAGCGAATATCACAACGGCCTGCACCTTCAGATTCTGGAGCGCCATCACGCCCTGCTCTCCGAAAAAGGCCGTGATTATGATGGACAGGCCTGCCGCCCCGATCAGGGAGACTACGGCCGGGCGGAGTGAGTTAAGGACTCCCTGCAGAAGCGTCATCTTCCTGTATTTCATGTAAATCCAGGCAATCACCGATACGATAATGCAGGAGGGCAGGATGCAGCCGAAGGTGGCGCAGAGAGCGCCGGAAAAGCCGGCAATCTTCAGTCCTACGAAGGTGGCCGAATTAATTGCAATCGGCCCCGGCGTCATCTGGGAAATCGTGACCAGATCGGTGAACTCACCAAGCGAAAGCCAGTGGTGCAGATCCACCACCTGCGCCTGTATCAAAGGCATGGCCGCATAGCCGCCGCCAAAGCTGAATGCACCGATTTGAAGGAAGCTCAAAAAAAGCTGAAGATAAATCATGATGTCTTACCTCCCCTCTGGGCCAGCAGCGTCCTGACGGCGCCGAGGACACCGCAGGCCAGTATAATATAAACGGCGCTGATATTCAGAAAATAGACGGCAATGAATGACAGAACCATAATCAGAATGGAAATATATTTTTTTCCCCGTACGATTCCCTCCCCCATATCATAGACGACTGACGCGATGACAGCTCCAACGCCGGCCTGCATTCCCTCTAACATCATGGCAATGTAAAGATTCTCCCGGAATGCCGTATAGAACAGGGATACGATAGAGAGAATGACAAAAGGCGGAGTCACTGTACCCAGAATGGACACCAGAAGCCCGGGAACGCCGGCCAGCTTATACCCAATGACAATCGCTCCGTTTACGGCAATCGGCCCCGGAGCGGATTGGGCGATAGCTACCAGATCCAGCATCTCCTCCTCATCAATCCAGTGATATTCATCCACGAATTTCTTTTTCATCAGCGTGATAATCACGTATCCTCCACCGAAAGTAAATGCGCTCAGATAAAGCGTGGAAATAAACAGCTTCCATATTACTTTCCCTCGTTCCATTCAGTTCTCCTCCTCTTTCACTGCGCCGCAGACACTTTTTGCTTGCGTGTACAGTAACTTCTGTACCTCATTTGCTTGCATTATAACCGCTCTTGATCTATTTGTAAAATACTATTATTATATAATATAGATAATTAATTCATTATGTATTTTCATATTTCAAACGAGAAAGGACAGGATTATGACACTTCGCCACATCCGTATTTTCGTCACCGTATATCAATGCGAAAGTATTACGAAAGCCGCCGAAAAACTGCATCTGGCCCAGCCCTCCGTCAGCCTTGCCATCAGTGAACTGGAAGAATACTATGGACTCCGTCTGTTCGATCGGATGTCGCGCCGGATTTACGTAACGGAAGCAGGCCAGCAGTTTTATCACTATGCTCTTCATATCTCTTCTCTTTTCGATGAAATGGAAAAGGGAATGAAAAAATCCGGCTCCACGGGAACATTGAAAATCGGCGCGGGCATCACGATCGGAACGAGCCTTCTCCCCGAACTTTTAATCCGCTTCCGTCAGAAGCACCTGGATTTCAAAATTTCGGCATTGATAAAAAACTATTCCGCCATTGAAGAGGCCCTTCTTTCCAATGAGATCGACTTTGCGCTGATAGAAGGCTCTCCTTCCTCGTCTCAGTTTATCGAGATACCTTTTATGAAAGACCGCCTCTGTCTTGTCTGCGGCGCGTCACATCCCCTTGCTCTGAAAAAATATGCTCTCCCAGGCGAACTGTTCTCCTACGATTTTCTGATGCGCGAGACCGGAAGTGCAACCAGTGAAATCGTAAAAAGTCTCTGTTCCCTTCACGGCCTGAAAATCACCCCGGCCTGGGAGAGCGCCAGCAATGAAGCAATCATCGAAGCGCTCAAAAAAAACCTGGGGATTACAATCCTCCCCAGGCTCATTGTCCGGAACGCTTTAACAGAAGGAACCCTGAAAGAGGTTGTCCTGAAAGATATCAATCTGGAACGCTGTTTTTCAGTTATCTACCATAAAAATAAATATCTTCCGGAGCTGGCCCGGTCATTCATCGAATTCTGTGTTATGCAGTACAGCTCTTCTTAATGCCTGCAGCCTTCTGAATGTTTCAATGCATTTTTATGCTTCGCCGCTCGTTTCTTCGCCGCCTTTATTCAGCTTCGGACTTGCAATAAACAACGCCACTCCGGCTATAAAAATAAAGATGGAAATAAACTGGGATGTGGAGAATGTCCCCACGGAGCCGCGGATTAAATCTCCTCTGAAATATTCAAGCACAAACCGCCCCGCACTGTAGCAAATCAGATACAGCGCCGATACCTGGCCGGGTGCTTTTGCTCTCCTGGCAAACCAAAGAAGCACAATACAGTGCAGGAAATTCAGTCCGCTTGATATAAGCTGGGTCGGAAGCAGCGGCACTCCGTTCGGCGCGAACGCTGAATTTGTAAACACGATGGATATCGGGCTGTCCACCTGGAGTCCGTAGCAGCAGCCGGCCAGATAACAGCCAATCCGGCCAAGTCCCTGAGCCAGGGCAACTGACGGCATAACCAGATCAAAGTACTTAAAAAACGGTACCTTGTGTACACGGGTAAACAGAAATCCGCCGAATATACCGCCGATAATCCCGCCGTAAACAACAAAGCCGTCTCCCAGGTCCAAAAGCAGTTTCGGATTCGCGATAATATCGTCAAAAATTGTAACATAATACAAAAGCTTTGCGCAGATCAGCCCGGCAATGATTGTCCAGCCGGCAAGGGAAATAATCTTATCGCTGTCGAGTCCCTGTTTGCTCGCCCTGTACTCCGTCATAAAATATGCGGCCACAAAGCCGAGTCCTATCATAAGGCCATATCCATGTATCGTAAAGCCGCCGATTGTAAGCAAGTCGTTCTTCATGTTGTCCTCCGTTCTGTGTTGGTGTATCGGTGTTTAGTATATCTTCTTTTCTGCCATCCTGCAATGGATATGCGTATTTTTTCAGAGAAAGTTTATAATTTTGTAAAGCCGGCGTAACGCGGCCGGGACGGAAGACTCCCTACATCAACTAAACCAACCCTTTCATCAGCTGCGGCATCTCCTCCCGCTCGAACTCACGGATGGAAATAGCCTTTTTATTCGGATTGGCAAAGACAAACGTTTTATTTACATTCTCCACGTAGTTCTGGATTTTATCATTGGTAGCGCTGATGATGGCCTGGAAGCCCAGATCCCGGATCAGCTGGATACAGCTTGCCACCTTTTCCGCATCCATTTTAGAGAAGGCCTCGTCTAAAACCACAAGCCGGATGGTAGGGCTCCGTCTCAGTTTTGGCGGCAGCCCGATCCGGTACGCCTGGGCAAAGCTGGCTAAAAGCGCGACATAGAGAGGATTCTGCCCCTCGCCTCCTGAATTCTTTTTTATCATTTTGCTCAGCTGCAGCTTCATGATTCCATCGTCATTTTTAATAATCTGCTGCATGTCAAAGGAGAGATAGGTACGGTAATCGGCATATTTATCCATATTCCTGCGGGCCTCTTCCATCTCCTCCGCCGAAGCGTTCTCCGGCGGGATGAAGATATTAATCAGTTCATTAATCTGCTCACCATACTGGTTCTCATGCTCCATTGTAAAGAAATTCATCTGGTTTTCAAAGGTCTGGCTGAGTTTAGACGGATTTACCTCCAGCGCTTCATCCATAAACATGTCGTAAAAACGGCCGTCGGCTCCCCTGTTTCTGCCGATGACAAACTGATATTTGTCCTTTCCGAAATTCAGGCTGCTGATAATCCGGTTCAGTTCATCCTTTCGCTGAACCGCCTCGCGGATGGCGCTGCGGATTTTATACATAAAGTCGTCTTTAAAATGCTCCACCGCCGTCTTGGCCTGTTCTGCCGCCGCTTCCCTGTAATGCTCAAGGTTATCGCAGCTCAGCGTATTGAGCAGCTTGTCGTATGCCGCATTATCCTTTGCGCTGGGTGAAAAGCTCCTGTTCGGATAACGTTTCAGGTATTCAAGCCGGCGGCCGAGCAGCTGTTCAAACGCGCGGTCCCTTGCTTCCGCCGCCGCTGCCGCCCTGCCTTTGAAATAATCCCCCAGTTTGTCAAGCCTCGGATTTTCACGTTTGGAGAGAAATTCGTCTAACCGTTCCTCCAGCTCCTGCACCTTTGTGAAGCTGCGCTCCCGGTCGGAAAGCTCTCCCTGCTGCCATACGGCCTCTTTTTTATATCTCTCGAGTTCATCCCGGCTGCGGTCTATCTGTCTGCCTGTCTCGCGGATCTCCTCCTCTTTGGCAAAGCGCAGGGCCTCGACCGCCTCCCGCTCTTTCTCCCACTCATCGATATTCTGTTCCTTGAGTTTGAGAAGCTTATCTTCCAGCCGCTTTTTCTCCCTGGTCTTCTCCTTTACCTGCCTGATATCGAGGAGCCATTCAAGATAAGTGTCCGCACTGCTTTCCAGCTTCTCAAGCCCCAGGAGCCGGATGCATTCCTTTTGAAGCTCCTCCTGCGGTTTTTTCTGTACACGGCACTGTTCTATCTCTTCTTCCAGCAGGCGGATTCTTTTCTTCACGCTCGCCTTTCCGATATAAGCCCATTTCGTATAATGATCCGGATTGATATACTGCAGGCGGTAATTGCGGTAAAGCATGCAGTCCGGCGTAATTCCCGTCCTGTTTTTCCGAAGTTCCTCTATGCCGCGGCACTTGATCACCTTCCCCAGCAGCATATCAATGAAGGGCCGAAGGTAATCCTCCCGCACCTCCACCTCCTTTGACAAGGCATTTTCAAATATAGGCGGAGCGGCTTTTGACGCTTTTTCCGTATCCAGGACAGCTACATTCCAATACTCCCTGCGGTCCAGCTCCCCGTAAATCTCCATTGCCGTCTTTGCATAAGCCGGTGCAACGACCAGAGACAGCTTGCTGCCCGCCAGATAGCCTTCTACGGCATTTCTCCACTCATCGTTCCTGATATCAAGAAGGTCGGACAGGACATGGACCTCCACCGATCTTTTGCACTCTTCCAGAAGCCGCCGTTTAATATATGCCCGTGCATTCTCCAGGTTTTTCGGATATGCCTTGTTTCCGGCCTTTAACTGGCTAAGCTCCTCACAGGCCTGTTTTTCCCGCTTTGACAGCTCACGGAGGATTGAACCGGCCTCCTGTTTCTGTCTTCCCACATCCTCCCGCATCTCATCCACGGATGCCTTCAGCCGGATAAGCGCCTCCCTGCCGATGGTACGGGCTTCAAATTCCTCTATATCCCAGATGGTCTGGTTGGATGTGACATCCTCATCGACCCACGCCTTCAGCCCTTCCGCCGTCCTCTGCCATTTGTCTGCGCTTTTTGAAAGATGTTCCAGCAGTTCATTGAGATTGAGGAGTTTATCCTTCAGCTCATCGTATCCGGTGGACGCAATCTGCCGGAGCAGCTCGTCGCTCCTTAATTTCAACTGTGCAGCCTGACTCACCACCTGTTTTTCCAATACTTCCTGTTTATCCAGATCGGTGGCCGCCTGTCCGATACGGTCGGATATCTCGGACACCTGAAGACGAAGATTCATTATTTCCATCTTATTCATGAAATAGGTATTCGCCCGAATCTGCTCCTCCTGGGCCTGTACCTCACGGTATTGTGCGGCCAGCTCTTTGAGTTCCTCTATTTCCCGGCAGGTATCTTCTATTTTCTGTCTCATTCTGCCGTACTGCATCACGCTTTCCTGCATATCCTCAATATGGATATCCTGCTCCATACAGATGTATTCTTTTACAAAATCCTCCAGTTTGATATTCATCCTGAATGGTATCGCCCTCTTAAAAAGCAGGGGGAATTTTTCCTGATCAAGGCCGCCCAGATATACATCGTAGAGAAGCCTGCGGAACCGCTCATTATGGGAGGTATAAAAACACTCTTCTTTTCCATAGGAACGCAGCAGCTCCTCCTCCACCTCCGCGATGGTCATGGCGCGCCCCTCTGTCCTGTAGTTGTTCTCCCACAGAGGCCCTTTATGCCAGAAAAACTTTCTCGAGATTTCATTGGAAGCCGTCTCCACGTCAAATACAATGCCGACACACTGGCATTCCTCCGTGTCCGTCTGTTTCAGCTCCAAAACGATGGTCGTAGAGAAATTTCTGTTTCTCAGATAGGCAAATTCATTATTTTCCCCTATGTTCACCATGCCTCTCAGATACTCAATCAGGCTGCGGTCGGAATCATCCGCGGCCGCTTTATTGAAAAAGCCTCTTCCGTCCGTGTTGGCATACAGAACTATCTGCATCGCATCAATCACAGTCGATTTTCCGCTGCCGGAGTGCCCGGTGAAAAAGTTGATTTCTTCGCTGAAGGAAAGAGTCTTCCGGCTGATATAATGCCAGTTATTCAGGCAGATGCGGGAAAGTGCCACAAAGCGCTCCCTGTCAGTCTTCGTCTGTTGTATCATCATCGTCCTCCTCAATCTCCGGTTCCAAAGCGGAATTAATCTCCCGCTGCGGCGTCCCTGCCTGCAGGGCCTCGTCCTCCCTGAATGATTCCAGCAGTTCCCTGACATCGTCCCCCAGCAGCACCACATTGATACAGGGATAAACGATCAGGCGGCTGTTCCCGTTCAGGTCGTCCAGAAGCTCAAGCGGTTCGATCACCTGATATTTTTTCAGAAGAGTCACCGCTCTCCTGATATCGGTCGGCGACGGCTGTTTCTTAAAAAGCCGGTAGCTTCCGAGCTTTTCATGCATCTCGCCAAGCGTCGTATACACATTGACGCTGGTTGATACGCTTTCCATCTGTTCATCATAAATCAGCTTCAGTATCAGAAGATACAGGGTGGCAAGCCTGGGCAGCTTATCCCCCACAAGCGTCTCTCCCTGAATATAAATGACACCAAGCTGGCTGTTCTCATAAACCGATATGCCGCTGATGGAAAAATAAGTGCGTATAAACTCCAGGTGTTTATTGCAGATACGGAATTCCCGGTTATACTGGAACCGTCCGGTCCGTCTGTCATATTTCCGCTCGAGAATAAAGGTCTGACGGAGCAAAAGGCGGATTGAGTCTGTAATCTCCCTCTGTTCTTCTCCCATCAGACCGTCAAAATATGGAATATCTGTCATTCGTTCCTCCTTACAAATACCAGCTTCGGATAGCGGTATCTGCCGTTATCTATCATTTCCGCCTCTTCCTCCTCCACAAGGTACCGGCTTTTCTGTCTCGTGGAATAGTCATAGGCAAGGATCAGTTTCTCAAATTCCTCATCACAGGATACGGTGTCCGCATCTGCCTCCATTTTCCCCGATACGGCTCTCTGCGTGATAAAATTCTCTATATCGCTGCGGCTGTAACGGTTCTTCACCCGGTTCAAGTTGAGAATTTCCTCTGTGGTCAGCTCCTTATCCTCCTCGTCCGGCTCCAGATTCTTTGAGAAATCGGCCTTTACCTTTCTGCGCTTGTATAGGGATGCCTCCGACAGGATATTCATCTGGGACAGATTCATCCGTTTTCCTGTCTCCGTGAGCATGTTCTCCTGCTCCCCGTCATCCGCCAGGCGGTTCAGCAGTCTGATAATCAGCCCCTTTGTATTGTCCTCCTGGTTCAGAAGGTAATTCAACCGCGTCACCGTGGCGCGGACATACCTGGAATGCTCTTTGTCCATATTGGAAATCCTGTGTTCAATATCATCAAAACCGCGTTCAATCTGGCTTAGCTTTTCAAGGATATCCTCCATCATCCGCGTCTCGGCGGCCTTCTGTTCTTCCTCTGCCGTCCTGCCGGCGGATAACCGGCCGTATGAATCTGCGGCGCTCTTTCTGACAAGAGCCTCCAGCCACTGCTCATCATCCCTCATCTCCCCGATCCAGTGCTTAATATCGGTTTTATAGAGATAGAAATTATCGGATGTCTTCAAAATATGGTACTTCTTCCTGACAATTTCTTCCACATAACCTTCCAGGTGATCTTTCAGAAGATTTGCATAGTTTTTCTGCTGCAGCAGGCCGGCAAAAAATTTATCCATATTGTGCAGCATATCCTGAAGCGTCTTATTCAGCTTTTTCGTGTTGACCAGCGCCGTGCCGAGAAGGCTCAGCCCGGCTCTTCTGTCATTTTTCAGGGAAAACAGAATTGCATAGATATTCTGAATATAGATCTGGGTTTCGTCTTCCTCATCGCTGTGGAGTCTGCGAAACGCTTCCAGCATGACAGCCGCATAGTCGGGTATGACTATATTGGCCGTCATGGATGCGTAATCATCGACTTTCCTGAGCCATCCGGCCCGCAAAAGCCATCCCAGCACCCTGGTTGCCGGAGGTTCCAGCGTATCCAGCTCGTCCTCCAGTTCATCCTGCCAGATAACGTATTTTTTCCGGGCAAAATGCTCTCCCAGAATCCGGATGCACGCCTCCCTGCTTAAAAAATAATTGCTGTATTCGTATTCTTCATTGATTTTTAGTAATGCTTCTATATAGACGGGCCGGTTAACGGAGCGGAATAAGCTCCAAAACCGGTCCGGTATTTCATTCATCAGTCTCATCCTTTGCCTCCACGGCCCTTCTGAAAAGCGCCTGACCGTTTTTTCTACCCATCCAATGATTTAAGCGCTGAAATAAGCATGGTCAGATCCAGCGGCTTTACAAGATATCCGTTCATTCCTGCATCTAATGCTTCCATCCTGTCCTCATCAAAAGCATTGGCCGTCATAGCCAGAATCGGTACCGTACGGGCATCGCTTCTATCCATGGCACGAATGGCTCTGGTGGCCTCTAAACCGTTCATCTCAGGCATTCTGATATCCATAAGAACAGCAAAGAAGCTGCCCTCAGGAGATACTTCAAAGGTATTCACCGCGGCCCGTCCGTCCTTCGCCGTCACAATGCAGAGTCCATGCATTTCCAGCAGCGATTTGGCAATTTCCATATTCAGCTCGTTATCTTCCACCAAAAGAACCTTTTTCCCCAGGAAAGCGCTCTCTACGGCCTGCTGTTTCAGCTCAACACTGTTTCTGCCTCTGAATTTCGTAAACGTCTCATAGACCGAAGCGCGAAACAGCGGTTTGGAAATAAAGTAGTCAGCGCCGGCAGCCCTGGCCTCCGCCTCAATACTGCTCCAGTCATAGGCTGAAATAATAATAATCATCGTATCCGGGCCTGTGAGCTGCCTGATACGGCGTACCGTCTCAATCCCGTCCATCTCCGGCATTCTCCAGTCAATCATCGCCACGTCAAACAGCCAGCCTTCTTCCAGCGCTTTCTTTACTTCCGCTACAGCTTTGATGCCGGAATTGACAAAAACAGTTCCTGCCCCGATTCCTTCGAGAATCCCGGCTGCCTGCTCTCCTATGTACTCGTCGTCATCTGCAATAAGAACCTTCATATTATTCAGCAGCTGACTGGTCTTGCGTTCTTTTTCCCGCTCTCCGTCATCACTGAGCAGCCCGAACGGCAGCCGGACCGTAAAACGGCTCCCATGTCCTTTCCTGCTCTCGGCTTTTATGTCACCGCCCATCAGGTTGACAAGATTGTATACAATAGATAATCCCAGCCCGCTTCCAATCTTATTCCTTGCACTGTCCAGCGTCTCCTGCTCAAACGGCTGGTAAAGCTTCTCCAGAAATTCAGGTGTCATGCCGATTCCCGTATCACTGACAGAGATTTTAAAAATGGCAAACCCGTTAATCCGTTTTTCTTCCTCTATCTCGGTTCGTATCTTTCCTCCGGGAGCTGTGAATTTCACTGCATTGGAAAGAAGATTCATCAATATCTGCTTCAGCCTCAGGGAATCACCGATGTAACAGCGTTCCAGCGGATCCTTATGATGGATCTCGTAGTCAATTCCGCGTTCCAGGGATTGAGGGAATATAATCGAATTCAATTCGGCAATCATTTCAATAAAATCAAAGGGCTCATTGGTAAGAGTCATCTTCCCTGTCTCTATCTTGGACATATCCAGGATATCGTTGATCAGGGACAGCAGATATCTGGATGAGGTATCGATTTTGTCAAAGCAGTCCCTGACACGGACCGGGTCTTCCATTTTCAGTTTACCAATCGTACTCATTCCAATTATTGCATTCATCGGAGTTCTGATATCGTGGCTCATTCTGGAAAGGAAGTCGGACTTGGCGCTGTTAGCTGCTTTTGCCGCCGCCAGGGCGTCTCTAAGAAGCTGTTCCTGCTTCGCCATCTCCGCCCTCTGGGCATCCAGTACCTTTATCATTCGTATGGCAATCATATCGCCATTAACCGGATTATCAACGTAGATAAGATGGGATGAAATCCAGTGATACTCTTCATCCATCCCTTTCTGCCTGTATTCCAGGTAAATCTCCCGTTCCCCGTCGGCAAACTTCTTCATTATCGTTTCTCTGGAAAACAGGCTGGAATAGTCTTCGCGGTAAGCGGAATAAACTCTTTCGGCACCGTACCGGAACAATTCATCATAGCTTCCGCTGCGGTCGATCGTATAAGAGTCCTGCTCTTCCACAAAACACTCATAGTAATCCTGGGTCAGATTAATTCTCATAATCAGCGGATAGGCCGTACAGATAGCGGCCCGGAGGGACTGATTCTCGATCAGTCTCTGCCGTTCGCTCTCAATTTCGATTCGCCGCACTTCCGTGATATCGGTAAATACTGCCTGTATGACTTCCTCTCCGTCCGCATTCACAATCCTTCCCATCGTTACATTGACCCAGACGGGTTTACCATCCTTCTTTTGGCTCTCCCTCGTATAGGATGCTACATCGCCCCACAAAGTCAGGGATTCTGCAGTCTTTAACACCCAGTCCATATCTTTTCCGAGTACCATCTGAAACGGAGTTATGACCTCGCTGCGGTACTCTGCTTCCGATGCGAAGCCATAAAATTCCCATGCCATCCGGTTGACACTCACGAGCCTGTGATTGGGATCCGTCGTAAACTGAAGAATGCCGCAGGGAACCGTATTGTAAAGCTGGGTCAGAAACTTCGCAGTCCGTTCCACCTCTCTTCCCGCTTTCTCAATCTTCAGTTCATTCTGTTTCTTTTCCGTAATGTCTGTGATAAAACTGTATAAAATTTCTTCGTTCTGGAACAGAACTTTCTTACCGACATCGGCTACCCAGATAATGCTCCCATTCTTCCTTATGGCGCGGTATTCCAGGTAATAGGACTCGCCGCTCGCCAGTTCGTCTCCGGTTACCCGCCTTACACTTTCAAAATCTTCAGGCAAAATGAAGTTCTTACAGCAATTCCCGGTTCTGTCCGCATATTCCGTCTGACTGCTGTAGCCCAGGAGCTGGCACAGGCTCGGACTGATCCATCTGGTGGTATATAATTCATCATTTTTGCAGATCTGCATGCCGCCGGGCAGCTGTGACAGCATCAGTTCAATCTGCTGCTCTCTCTGGCCCAGCATTTCCTGGAGCTGTTCGTAGGAAGCCTTCGCAGCTCTCACCGGAAACAATTCATCATCCTTTACATCGTCGTAGGATACGGAATGATGAAGATGGGCCAGCCAAAGTTCGCCGTTCTCCCTCCGGTAAATGAAGGTAGCCCTCTGGTGCGCCTTCATATACAGCCCGGAGCCTTCCACCGATTCCGCCCATCCCGTACTCTCGCAAAAATAGCAGTTCTCTGCCACTTCCCTCACGGTGTAGGTCTCATCATATAATTCACAGGGAATCATATCATCCTTTCCCGCACGAAATGCCTCCGCCACAGCATCCTTCCCTTCGGCCCTCATCATCTCGCCGGCCCCAATCCACACAATATCCTGTGTAAATTTGGAGATCAGGTATTCCATATCTGATTCACAAAAATATCTATGCAGCAATTCTTTCGATAAATCCCTTACTTCTCTCAGGATCTCTTCTCTCATATGATTCCCCTTTTCAATGAACAGCAGCGGGCCGGTTTCCGGCACCTGCCACGCCCTGTTTTACATCTTTTCCATCAAACCCAGCCCGTCTGATATACTCATCCGCATATTTTTATCTAATGTTAAATTATAACAGAATTCATTTCTCAGGTAAAGGTGTTATGCTCCGTAAGTTTTGACTGGCTTTTTGTAATTGAGGTTAGGGGACTGGCTGAGTATTGACTTTATTCCACTTGTTGAATATAATAAAAGTATAATATATAATGGAGGTATGCCAATGTCATTAAAACATGGTTTACTCGGTCTTTTGAATTACGGGAATATGACGGGATATGATATCGACAGAACATTCAAAGATTCTCTTTTTCTATTCTGGCAGGCGCAGACAAGCCAAATTTACCGGGAGTTAAACACAATGGAAAAGCTGGGATGGCTTACATCGGAAATTGTAATACAGACAGATAAGCCAAACAAAAAGCTCTATTCTATCACCGGCGCAGGCAAACAGGAACTGAGCAGCTGGCTTAATGAAAATAGTTTAGACAATGAATTTCGATCACGCAGCACTTTTTTAATGAAACTCTTCTTTTCAGGAGAGAGAAGCATTTCGGAAAATATCGCGATGCTGAAGGACTATAAAGCCAGATGCCTGAATGAACTGGAGGAACTGGATAAAGCAATGGGCAATATAGAACGGTACAGGCAGATCGCAGAGGTAAATCAGGATTCTGTATACTGGCAGCTCACCGCCCGTTTTGGAACACTGCATATCAAAGCCTGCCATGACTTCGCAGAAGAGGCAATTAAAACCTTGGAGGGTTTACAATGAACATCCTCGTAATAAATGGCAGTCCAAAATCAAAAAACAGCAATACCTATCAAATTACGGCCGCATTTTTAGACGGGATGAATTCCGTCCGGAATCATTCGGTTGAATTAATCGACATTAGCCAATCCATGATAGAACACTGTTTCGGCTGCTATGCCTGTTGGACGAAAACACCCGGACAGTGCCTTATCCGCGATGACATGGCAGGACATATAGAAAAATATAGAAACGCTGATTTGATTATATGGAGCTTCCCGCTTTATTATTTTGGCATGCCTTCAAAAACCAAAGCGTTTCTTGACCGTCTGCTGCCAATCAATCTCCCGGCTATAGATATCCATGACGACGGGACAAACGGACACCCTTCACGATATGATTTATCTCATCAGCGCCATATTTTAATTTCCACTTGCGGCTTCGCCTCAATAAAAGGCAATTACGACAGTCTGTTTCAGCAATTTGAACTTATGTTCCATGACAGGCTGACTAAAATCATCTGTCCGGAGGGTGAGCTGTTTCGTGTACCTGCATTATCCCGGCGTATTGATGAATATTTATCCCATGTAAAAAAAGCCGGGGAGGAATATCATCTGCTGGGCCGTTTTTCACAGGAGACTCAAAATAAATTAAGCGAACTTCTGTTTCCGCCGGAAGTTTTTATCGAAATGGCAAACGCCGATTGGGAAATTGAACGGATAAATAAAGCTTCTGCTCCTGAGAGTCATGCCGCGAAGGACACGTCCTATCCGTTCCTGCGGCAGATGGCTGCACTGTATAATCCCGATATGTACACAAAAGATATTGTTTTGGAAATGTACTTTACCGATCTGGATAAAACGTATCAACTTTTACTTGGCAAAGAAAACTGCACGGTCAAAACTGAAGATTTCACCCCCTGCACCACCAGAATCGAAACGCCATTTCAGATATGGCTCGAAATTTCAGAAGGTAAAATAGACGGTTCGGAAGCCATGATGAAACAGATGTATAAGGTTTTCGGTGATCTCAATACCATGATGAAGATGGACGATTTCTTCAGTCCGGGAAAACCGGCGAAAGCCACACCAGTTATCCGGAAACAGTCGAATATGCTTCTGCTTTTACTCCCTTTTATTGCAATGTGGACTCTAATGCCTTTTAATTATATTCTTGGCGGAGCAGCGGGGATATTGGCAGGCGGATTCATATCTATTCTGCACCTCTGGTTCAAGCCCACACCGTATGAACGAATCGGCGCTTTTTCCGTCACATTGGCCGGACTCATCGTGATTGTCACCGGGGGTGCGGACTGGCAGTTATCAATCCCCTTTTTTGCATCGGGATTGCTCTGGCTGGCTTCCTCATTTTTAAGGATACCGGTCACGGCATATTATTCCTGCAACGATTACGGCGGTGAAAAAGCCTGGGAAATTCCACTTTTCATCCGGACAAACCGCATTTTAACCGTAATGTGGAGTATCACTTATCTGCTATGGGGCGTTGTTGAGCTGTTCGCCGTTAATACGCAGAAGATGCTGATATTTGAAATTTCCGTTTGGATCGTCACAGGATTACTTGGTTTATTTACGGCTTGGTTTTCAAAATGGTATCCCGCTAAAATAGCCGGAGGAAACGGACACACTTACATGTGACCCGGTTGTCAGATGAAACGTAACTGTTCAGACAGCAATGTCATTTAGTTAACACTATGGAGATTTAGTTAAGCAGGTGAGGACGCCGCCGGTACGGCCAGCGGACGGGGTGGTGAGAGGTGTATATGAGTCTTTCGTCCTGGGGGAGGATTGTTGTGAGTTGGGACTGCGGGCGAAGATAAAGTCTGCGGAGCACACTCCCGCTCTGTGAAATGCATCGCGCTGCT
>PPYE01433317.1_pt1 | contig 14855 bp, 8 predicted proteins | sample 1559881 | NCBI WGS metagenome assembly PPYE01 (sample SAMN08240022, study PRJNA423297) | Human gut metagenome, whole genome shotgun sequencing project. | reverse complement strand
CCGCACCCAGCACCTTGGCCAGCACATCCGGCTCCAGGCTGGCGCTGGCCAGCTCGGCCCGGGTGGACATATCCACGCCATAGAAGCAGGGGTACTTGATGGCCGGAGCGGCGATACGCAGATGCACCTCGGTGGCGCCCGCCTGACGCAGCAGAGCCACGATCCGCTTGGAGGTGGTGCCGCGCACGATGGAGTCGTCCACCAGAACCACCCGCTTGCCCCGCACCACCGGCACGTTGGCGGACAGCTTGAGCCGCACGCCCAGATCGCGCTGGGCCTGGGTGGGCTGGATGAAGGTACGGCCCACGTAACGGTTCTTGATCAGGCCCATCTCGTTGGGCAGGCCGATGGCTTCACTGTAGCCTGCGGCAGCGGACAGAGAGGAATCCGGCACACCCACCACGATGTCGGCCTTGAAGAAGTTGTCCAGGTCTTCCTGGGCCAGCAGGCGGCCGCACTCACGGCGCACACCGTGCACGTTCTGCCTCTCCAGCACCGAATCCGGGCGGGAGAAGTAGATGTATTCCATGGCGCACAGGTTGCAGCTGGTCTCCTCGGTATAGAAGCAGCTTTCCAGACCGGCGGCGGAGATTTTTACAATCTCGCCGGGGCGCACGTCCCGCACCAGGTGCGCGCCCACGATATCGAAGGCGCAGCTCTCGCTGGAAACACACCAGCCGTCGCCCTGCTTGGCCAGCGACAGGGGCCGCAGACCGTTCTTGTCCCGCACGGCGTAGAGATTCTTTTCGGTGAGAATCAGGAAGGCGAAGGCGCCATCCAGACGGTTGCAGGCCTGCTTGATCTTCTCGATGAGCGGGCCCTTGGTGCCCTGCAGCAGATGCAGGATGATCTCGCTGTCCGACGAGCCCCAGAAGATGCTGCCCTTATCCTCCAGCTCCTTGCGCAGCTCGGCAGCATTGGCGATCTGGCCGTTGTGGGCCACCGCCAGCGCACCGCCGTTGGCCAGGCGGGATACGATGGGCTGCACGTTTTCCACCTCGCCGCCGCCTGCGGTGCCGTAGCGCACATGGCCGATAGCGTTCTTGCCGGTCATGCCGTCCAGATCGTTGCGGCCGAACACATCACTCAGCAGGCCCTTGCCCTTCCGGCAGCGGACGGTCTTGCCGTCTGCCACGGCGATACCCGCGCCCTCCTGGCCCCGGTGCTGCAATGCATGCAGGCCGAAATAGGTCAGATGTGCCGCGTCGCTCTGGCGGTATACGCCGAACACACCGCATTCCTCGTGCAGACCCTTATCCAAATACTCTCCCATAGTGTTACTTTTACCCCCTTGAAACAGATAAACCGGCCCGGTAATGATTACCGGGCCGGCGCATTTATAAACAGTTACTCACGCACCAGGTATGCGTCGCGGGCAGCGCCCACGGAAACATACTTGATCTTGCAGCCAACGGCCTTTTCCAGATACTCCACATAGTCCTTGGCAGCCTGGGGCAGACTCTCCCAGGTACGGCAGGTGGTGATGTCGCAGTGCCAGCCGGGCAGGAATTTCACCACCGGCTTGGCGTTGTCCAGCGCCTCGCCCATGGGGAAGCGGTCAACCTCTTCCCCGTTTACCAGATACTTCTCCACCACAGGAATCTCTTCCATGTAGTCCAGCACATCCAGCAGGGTCAGAGCCAGCTCGTCCGCACCCTGGCAGAACACGCCGTAGCGGCTTGCCACCACATCAAAGGGACCCACGCGGCGGGGACGGCCGGTGGCCGCACCGAACTCATGGCCCGCCTCACGCAGAGCGTTCTTCTCTTCCTCAGTCATGGCCAGCTCGGCGGTGAAGGGGCCCTCACCCACGCAGCTGGAGTAGGCCTTCATGATGCCGATGCTCTTGTGCAGTTTGTGGCCGGGGATGCCCGCGCCGATGGGCGCGTAGCTGCCGATCACGTTGGAGGAGCTGGTGAAGGGATAAATGCCGAAGTCGATGTCACGCAGCGCGCCCAGCTGAGCCTCGAACAGGATCTTCTGGCCCTCACGGTCAGCCTTGTCCAGGAAAGCGCCCGCGTCGCAGATGTAATCCTTGAACAGCTCGGCGTATTTCTGGCACCAGGCCCACATCTCTTCCAAATCAATGGGCTTCTGACCGTAGACCTTTTCCATGGTCAGGTTCTTCCACTCCACGATGGTTGCCAGACGGTCCTTCACGGACTGGTCCAGGTTGAGCAGGTCGCCCATGCGCAGAGTCTTCTTCATATATTTGTCGCCGTAGGAGTAGGCGATGCCCCGGCGGGTGGAGCCGAACTGGTTGCCGCTCTTGGACAGGCGGTCCTCTTCCAGGCCGTCCTCCGCCACATGATAAGGCATGCAGATGGTGGCCCGGTCGCTGATCTTCAGATGGCTGGGATCGATCTGGATGCCCTGTGCCCGCAGCGCGGCGATCTCCTTCTCCAGATGGGCGGGGTCAATAACCATGCCGTTGCCCATAACGCACACCACATCCGGCCGCAAAATGCCGCTGGGCAGCAGATTCAGCACGAACTTGCCTTCGGGGGTCACCACGGTGTGGCCGGCATTGTTGCCGCCCTGATAGCGCACCACGATGTTGTATTCCTGGCTGAGCAGGTCCACCATACGGCCCTTGCCTTCGTCGCCCCAGTTGATTCCGGTGATTGCAGTTAACATAAATCCCTTGCTCCTTTGTTCCTTGGCTGATTGCCTCAAAGCCTGACCGCTTTGCAGCTGCGCGGTCAGACGAGCCTTTCACACAAACAAAGACGCCCACAATCTGCCTTTGCAGCGCTTTGTGAACGTCTTTATTCACTTTAAAATTTTACCATCCCGGCGGGTCCATGTCAATAATTTGCCAGAAATGCGCCGCTTATTTTTTTCGGCTGCCCTTCCCTGCCGCGGTCCGAACTCAGTATTTCAAACGAAAAAACGGCCTGCTCCGCGCTTTGTACACAGAGCAGGCCGTTTTGCTGTTTCGGGATGATCCCCGTCAACAACCGATCAGGCAGCCTTCCTGGCCTCGGTTTCCGCAGAGGGGAAGATAATCTTGTTGACGAAGAAGAAGACAATCATGGAGATGCCGCCGTTCAGCACGGTGGTGCCGATGTTGTAGATGAAGTCCGGCACCAGCAGACCGGCCACAGCCACCCAGATGCAGTTGATGGAGTTCACGATGCAGGTAATGATGCAGAACGCCACCAGATACCAGGCAATCTGCGGGCCCAGCTTGCCGTGAGAACGGAACACAAAGTTGCGCTGGATGGGGAAGTTGATGCACTCGCCGATCACCATGGCAACCATGTAAGCGCAGAAGTAGGCAAGGCCGCCGTGCGCCTGGTCATAGCCCAGAATGTTCCACTCGAAGGTCTCGCCGAACAAGGTCAGCGGAATGCCGGGCCAGCCGAAGCTTGCATCGCCCAGACCTGCGAACGCGGCGGGCAGGAACTGCAGCATCAGGTACTTGAACACGGTGATCAGGTTGCTGACGATCACGAACAGACCGCCCTCGCGGACCCACTTGGCTGCCGCCGGATGCTTGGCGGCAAAGTTGTTCCAGAAATTCATTTATCTATATCCCCCTCAATTTTATCAGACGTCACTGGTCTGCTCCGTTTTACTTCTGTGTCTTGCGGCCGGCAAAGAAAGCCTTGATCAAACCGCCCAGGCCCTTGAAGAAGTGGCCGTTCACCATGGTCACCATGCAGCGGGCCATATCCATGGTCACCGCGCCGCCGGTCATCTTGGCAATGCCGCGGAAGGGCATGTTGTAGATGAACAGGATGTTCAGGTCCGGCTCACCCTTGGCAATGCTCTTGTCCTTCAGATGGGTCAGGATCTTGTAGACCAGACGGGCCAGCGGGCTCTTGGCGTAGTACATCTGGCAGATGGCATCGTTCATGCCCAGCAGGCCGCTGGCGTCCCAGCCGGATTCCGGAATGGGATGACCCAGCAGAGCCTCGAACTGTGCGTCGGACACCTGGCTGATCTTGCCGGTGTAGTAGCACTCCAGCTGAGCGGGATCGTAGGGGCAGGCAGCGCCGGTACCCTGTACAGTGACCTCACCCTCCAGGCGGATGTCAGCCACGCTGGCGCCCACCATCAGCTGGTATACGCCGCCCTCCACCTGCCAGGAGTCGGTCTTCACATCAAAGTAGCGGAAGGACTTGTCGTCCAGCTGGATGGTAACGGTTTTGCTCTCGCCTGCCTTCAGGAAGACCTTGGCGAAGCCCTTCAGCTCCTTGGCAGGGCGGAACACCTTGCCATCCTTGCAGCCCACATACAGCTGGGCCACCTCGGCGCCATCCCGCTTGCCGGTATTGGTCAGGGTGAAGGTTACCTCCTTCTCACTCACCTTCAGATCACTGTATTCGAAGGTGGTGTAGGACAGGCCGAAGCCGAAGGGGAACCGCACCGGCACACCGGCGGTCTCGTAGTAGCGATAGCCCACATACAGGCCCTCGCGGTATTCACTGGTGCGCTCCAGGCCCGGGTAGTAGGGGCTGGAGGGGTTTTCCTCACAGGTCATGGGGTAGCTCTCGGCCAGCTTGGCGCTGGGGTTCACCTGGCCGGTGATCACACGCAGCACAGCGCCCGCGCCCGCCTGGCCGCCCAGGTAACCATGGACCAGAGCCTTGCAGCGATCCAGCCAGGGCATCTCCACCGGGCTGCCCGCAGCCATAACCACAACCAGATTGGGGTTTACCTCGGCCACGGCCTCCAGCAGCTCCACCTGGTTTTCCGGCATCCGCATGTGATCCCGGTCCAGACCCTCGGTCTCGCTGATCTCAGGCAGGCCCACATACAGCAGAACCACGTCTGCCTTCTTGGCCAGCTCAACGGCCTCCATCTTCAGGGCATCGTCGTGCTTGTTGTTGCGCTGGTAGCCCTGGGCATAGCCCACAGACTGCAGCGGCATGCCCGCCAGCAGCTCATTGGCGGTATCCAGCTTGGTGGGGTTCACCAGGCTGGAGCCTGCGCCCTGGTAACGGGGCTTCTGGGCAAATTCGCCGATCACGGCTACCTTGGTGCCCTCGGCCAGAGGCAGGATATCGTCCTCATTTTTCAGCAGCACCACAGTCTCCTCGGCGGCATGGGCAGCCAGCTGATGATGGCCTTCCTTGTCAAACTCTTTGCCGGCAGCAGGTGCGTTGATGGTGGAGAACACCAGGCGCAGGAACTCGTCCACGCGCTGGTCCAGAATTTCCATGCTCAGGCGGCCTTCCTTGACCGCGGCCAGCAGCTCGCGGTCGCTGTCGCCGCCGGTGCCAGGCATTTCCAGATGGCTGCCCACGCGGACGCCCTCCACGTGATCGTTGGAGCCGCCCCAGTCGGTGACAACGGCACCCTGGTAGCCCCAGTCGTCCACCAGAACGTCCTGCAAGAGGTGCTTGCTTTCGTTGGCATAAACGCCGTTGATCTTGTTATAGGCGCTCATGATGGTCTTGGGCTGGCCTTCCTTTACGGCAATCTCAAAGCCGGTGAGGTAGATTTCACGGAAGGTACGCTCGTCCATCACGCTGTCGTTGGCCATACGGCGCAGCTCCTGGCTGTTGGCGGCGAAGTGCTTGGGGCAGGCGGAGATGCCGTTCTCCTGCACGCCGCGCACAAAGGCGGCGGCCATCTTGCCGCTCAGGTAGGGATCTTCGGAGAAATACTCGAAGTTACGGCCGCACAACGGGCTGCGCTTGATGTTCAGGCCGGGGCCCAGCAGCACGTTCACGTCCAGGCTGGCGGCCTCTTCGCCCACCAGACGGCCCACCTCCTGGCTCAGCTCCGGATTCCAGCTGTTGGCCATGGTGGCAGCGGTGGGCAGGCAGGTGGCGGGTACACTGGCATTCAGGCCCAGGTGATCGCCCGCGCCCATCTGCTTGCGAACGCCGGTGGGACCGTCGGACAGAAAGATGCTGGGGATGCCCAGGCGCTCGATGGGACGGGTGGTCCACACATCCCGGCCGGACAACAGACTGCACTTTTCCTCCAGAGTCATCTGATCGATCAAATCTTTGTACTTCATGGGCTTAACTCCTTTGCTCTCTAGCGCCCGCCTTGGGGCGTGGTTGGTCCATTGGCTGGTTCCCACAAAACGGTTTCAGGCAAAACCGCTCTCTGGGAGCCGGCCATGACCGGGGCCCCGCATGATTTACACGGGGCCCCGGCATTACGGCCGGTCAGTTACCGGTTATTGTGCTTCGAAGGAAGCTTGGAAAGCATTACGCTTCGGTGTTGGCCTGAGCCTGGGCTTCCTGCGCCTTGCGGCGGCTGTAGCCCTTGATGGTGCGCACTTCCAGCACGATCAGCACCGCAGCCAGAACAACGTCGATGGCGATGGCGGCGATCTGCCAGCCGGGCATACCGGGGTTCAGGTTCTCTTCCATGTAAGCGCGGCTGTTCACCACGGTGTACAGGATGTTCTTGCAGGCCTGACGGGCGGCCAGAACGCCGGTGGCGCTGGTGGTGTCGGTCAGGTAGTTGGTCTCGGTGGGGTAGTTCACCAGGCAGAAGTCGGTGCCGTTGCGGATGGCCTGGTCAGCGTCCATGTAACCGTACACGCCGAAGTAGTCGGTCAGAACCATGCCCACGAAGCCCCACTCGTCACGCAGGACAATGTTGCACAGGGCGTTGGAGGCGCCGGCCCACTCGGTACCCACATAGTTGAAGGAGGACATTACGGCATCTGCGCCGCCTTCCTTCACGGAGAGCTCGAAGGGCTTCAGGTAAATTTCGCGGATAGACTGCTCGTTGGCCCAGGTGCACAGCATGCTGTTACGGTTGGTCTCCTGGTCGTTCAGAGCGTAGTGCTTGATGTAAGCATACACACCATGCTCCTCAGCGCCCTGGATGGCCTGGGCAGCCAGCTTGCCGCTCAGCACGCCGTCCTCAGAGTAGTACTCGAAGTTACGGCCGCTGAAGGCGGAACGATGGATGTTCATGGCGGGAGCATACCAGCCGGAAACATCCAGATCATCAGCCATGCGGCCGATGGAGGAACCGAACTTGTAAACAGTGTCGGTATTCCAGGTGGAAGCCATCAGAACGGTACCGGCGAAGCCGATGGAGCCCTGACCGGTGAAGTTATTGTTGATGGAAGCGGGGCCATCACAGTCGTAGGTCTGAACCTTACCGATGCTGGCCAGAGGAGCGGTCTGGTAACCGCCCATAGCAATCAGTTCGCTCATCTCCGATACGGTCAGCTGATCCAGGAAGGTATCCCACTGAGCGTCGTCGTAAGCTACGCCGCGCATGTCGACCAGCTGCAGGCCATTCTTGGCGCCGGTGGTGGGCATCTGATCGTCGGGATTGTTATAGTTGTTGGGATCGTAGTTCGCGTTGTTCAGGAAGGCAGCCTTATCCTCTTCGGACATGGACATGCTGGCAGGAGCAGCGGTAGCCTCGGCGTAGTTGGCAAAACCGTCAGCGCGGGACAGATAGGTTACGTCGCCTTCCACATTCTCAAACTGGTTGGTGGGAGCGGTCTTGTCGGTACTGCGGCCGTCGCTGTACACGATGGTGCTGGGCACATTGTATACTTCGCTGTCCAAAACAGTGTGGGAGTCGCTGTTGATGCTGATGACGTAGTCACCGGCCTCCAGCACGTAGGCAGCAGCGCCGTAGGTGTCGTAGGAAGCCATATCCTCAGCCTTGAAGCTGATGGTCACAGTCTCGGAAGCGCCGGGCTCCAGGATCTCGGTCTTGTCAAAGGCGACCAGGTTTGCGGAAGCCTTCTCGATGCCGCCGTTGGTGTAGGGAGGATTGTAGTAAACCTCCACAACGGTCTTGCCGGCCACGCTGCCGGTGTTGGTCACGGTCACGTCGAAGCTCAGGGTACCGTCGCTCTCGGTGATGGGGCCCATCTCCTGAGAGAAGGTGGTGTAGGACAGGCCGTAGCCGAAGGGATACACAACGGTGGAGTCGTAGTCGATCAGGCCTTCTGCCGCAGCAGTCTCGTAGAACTTGTAGCCCACGTAGATGCCTTCCACATAGTTCACGAAGCTGGGCAGAGCAGTGCTCTGCTCACCGGTGGAGAAGCTGGTGGTAACCACCGCATGCTCATCCATATTGTCATAAGTAAACTGGCCAAAGTTGTTGGCAGTGGGGGTATTGAACAGATCGTAAACAAAGGTGTCCACGGTCTTACCGGAGGGATTCACCTCACCGGTAAACACCTGGCCCACTGCATTGAAGCCGTTCTGGCCGGGGCAGGGAGCGTACACCGCAGCGTCAACACCGTACTCCTTCAGGAAACCCAGCTCCATAGCGTTGTTGGTGTTGATCAGCACGATCACCTTATCAAAGTTGTCGCAGACCATCTGCAGCATCTCTTCCTCGCGGTTGCTCAGCTGCAGGTAGTGGTCGCCTTCATCCCAGTCATTGCCCTCATTCAGGCTGTCGTCATAAACACCGTTGAAGTAGGAGTTGCCGGTAATGGCATCTCGCTCGAGCCAGCTGCCGTCCACAACAGACACCATATCGGTGGGCATATCGGCGTTCTCACCGCCGGGACGGGAGATCACGACCAGAGCAGTGTCAGAGAATTCCTTGGCGCCGCTCATCAGCTCGTCGGTGTAAGCATTCACGTTGGGCTCGGGCAGAGTCCAATCCTGGGCCCACATGCCAACGCTGGGACGCTCGGCCTGATAGGTCTCGTAGAAGTTCACCAAATCCTCGTTCACATTCAGACCGGCATTCTTCAGACCGGTGATCAGATCAGTCACTTCGTACTGGTCGTTCAGGGCACCGGAACCAACGCCGCCGTAAACGGGAGCGGTGGAAGCCCAGCCGAACACATTCAGATTGGAGCCGCTGGCCAGGGGCAGAGCACCGTTGTTCTCCAGCAGAGTAACACCCTCGCCCACCAGCTCGGTGTTGACCTCATAGGCCTCCGCCATGCTTTCCTCGGTGATGGAACCGCCGCCCATGGCCAGGTTGATCACGGTGAACATGGGGCCGAAGCAGATCAGGTTAACGGTGATCACCAGGGCCAGCAGGATAGCCAGGCCGGCCTGGCAACGGATCATGGCCTTTTTGGCCTTGGGCAGTTTCATACAAGCGATCATGGCAATGATCGCCAGTACCAGAACAACGCCAAATCCGATCAGATGATATTTCATCGAATCAAGAACTTTGAAGACGTCATCGATATTGATAGACAGCATTTCGTTTCCTCCTTAAAATGTAAATGCTTGCGTACTCGCCTCCGCAAGAGGCTGTTTCCTGTGCGCGCAGCCACCTTCCTTTCCGGCGCGCCGGCCGCGGTACATTCCCTGTTTGCACCACATGGGCTCATCACGCCGATGTCTTCTCACAAGCCTGCCCCCATCTCTTGGGCCTGCCCGTTTTCTGGATGCATTTTAACACATTCTTTTTACATATTTCATGGCTTCTTCACAAATCGCAGCTTTTGCGCACAAACGGATTTTGGCTTTATTGATTCCGCACAAATTTCCGCCGCCTGTTTTCGTCACATTCACCAATAGCCTTTGACAAGTTACAAAAACATTTCAATTTTGTTAGATCACACAAAAACAGCCCGCGCAGCTTCACTGAACTGTGAAAACTGCGCGGGCCATGTTCTGTTTATTCCGGTTTCGCATTGGGCTGCCCCTCTTTGGGCAACGGAAGCAGAACCTTCATCTCAAACCAATTGTCTTTGGCAGCCACGGTCACGCTGCCGCCATATTTTTCCGCCGTATAGCGGATACTTTTGATGCCAAAGCCATGGTACGCCTTATCCTTTTTGGTGGTCACCGGCAGACCGCCCTCAAATTCCAGCGTACCCTCATAATAATTCTCGAAGCGCAGCAGCAAAAAGCCTTTCTGCACCGCCACGGTCACATGAATCAGCCGCTTGGACTTGTCCGCGATGCGCAGTTCACACTCGATGGCGTTATCCAGCGCATTGCCGAAGATGGTGCAGATGTCCATCACACTCATAAAGCCCAGGCGGGTACCGTCCGCCACACAGGTGAGGGTGATGCCATGCTTCTGGCAGTAAAGGCTTTTGCTGGTGAGCACGGTATCCAGTACTGCGTTTCCGGTCTTGTTCTGGGCCTCGTAGGTTTTGATGTCCTCTTCCATCTCGTCCAGCCAGGCGGCGCGGCGTTCCGGGTCACTCTCTGCCCGCAGGGCCGCGATCTGGTGCTTCAGGTCATGGTACTTCCGGTTGATCACATCAATGCTCTCGCGGGACTGACGGTACTGCGCATACTGATTCTGCAGCACATTCTGGATGGACTCCAGCTCATAGCGCATGTGAAGCTCACCCCGCTGCACATGATAAGCATACAAAATTGCCAGACCGCCCAGATCCACCAGGGTGCGGGTATTGAAAATATCGGTCACAAAACCGCTGCTGAAGGGGGTGTTGCTGTAGGCATAGCTGAGATTGCTCATCAGAAACGCCGCCAAGCCGATGGCCACGGCGCTGATGGTCTCACGCGGGGTAACCTTGAAATGCCGGGTCGCTTCCATCCGGCGCCGCTCCAAAAGCCAGATGAAGCCGAACACCGCCGCATAGATCACCGCCAGGCAAAGCAGCTCCCAGAGCTTGCTGCGCCAGCCCAGCCGGAACAGGGTGTAAAAATACAGCTGCCATTCCAGCGCCGCTGCAAACTCCGCCAGCAGGAAGGCCCGCATGCAATGGTAACAGGCATCCAGCACCGGAAGATTACAGCAGGCACAGAACATGGCCAGCATCAGGCCGACGGCCACGATCATGCAGGGAATCCACAAAAACAGCGGCGCATTGCCGGTGAGCTCCAGAAACAGGCATTGCGCCACCAGCATACCGCCGCTGATTCCCGCCAGCCGCCAGCCCCGGACGCGCAGAGGCAGTTGGGTAATATAAACCATACAGGCCAGCCATTCCGCGATGGCGGTGTACAGGCGAGGAATATCGGGAAAGGGCATGGTGTTCACTTGATCACCTCGCCCACATAATTGGCCAGCGCTTCCATGAAATCATTCTTGCGGCCCCGGCTGATCAGCAGCTCCTTACCGCCCACCAGAGCACAGCCACCCTGCACGCCATCCACATGCTCCAGATTCACCAGATAGCCCTTGTTGCAGCGGAAGAAGTTCAACGGCTCCAGCTTGCCTTCCACGTCCTTCATGGTTCCGCTGGTCACATGGTCGCCCTGCTCGGTGTGGAAGATCAGGTTATGACCCTGGCTCTCCACATAATAGATCTTGTCGATGTCCAGCTTCTGCGCCCCACCCTTGATGCTGATGGTCATGTAACGGCGGGCGCGTTTTTTCATCCGCTGAATGGCCCGGCTCAGCCGCTGGGAGAAGGCAAAATAGCTCACCGGCTTGAGCACATAGTCCATGGCGTCCACCGCATACCCCCGAATGGCATATTGGGCCATGTTGGTGATGAAGATGATCACCACCTCCGGGTCCACCCGGCGGATTTCCTCGGCAGCGGTCATGCCGTCCATGAATTTCATCTCCACATCCAGCAGGATCAGATCGTACTGGGCCTTGTAGCCCTCCACAATCTCGTCTCCGTCGGAAAAGATGCTGATCTCGAACTCCTGCCCGCTCTCCTGGGAATAGCGCACCAGGAACTCCCGCAGCTGTGCCGCATAGGCCGCCTCATCCTCCACGATCGCAACGCTGATCATCATTCATTGTGCCGTCCTTTCCGTTTTCAAATTCCGCAAGTTTTACCGACTGCTTTTTCATTACCTATTATAAGGAAGCCCCCGAGGTTTGGCAAGTATGCCCAAAGCCCGCCGGGCTGGGCCCTCATTTTTTCACAAAAACGGCACGGCGGGCCTTGCTCGCCCGCCGCGCCGTTGTCTTTCTGATTGGTTTTCTGCTGCTCAGCGCAGGATCGCATACACGATATAGCCCACATAGACCAGGATGCCGATACCGCCCATCAGCCGGCTCATCCGGCCCTGCAGCCAGCACCACAGACACATGACTGCCGTAACCACCAGCAGCACCACTGCGTCGGTGAACACCTCGGCGGAGCTTTCGATGGCGGTCAGCGCACTGGAAGCGCCCAGGATAAACAGGATATTGAAGGTGCTGGACCCGATGGCGTTGCCCAGTGCCAGGCCGCTTTCGCCCTTGCGGGCAGCCACGATGCTGGTGGCCAGCTCCGGCAGGCTGGTGCCCACCGCCACAATGGTCAGGCCGATCAGAGTCTCGCTCAGGCCCAGGGCTGCAGCGATGGCGCTGGCGCTGTCCACCACCAGATCACCGCCCCAGATGATGGCCACGATGCCAACCACCACAAACAGGAGGCATTTGACCACAGAGGGCTTCTCCCCTGCGTCCTCCTCGGTGCGGTCGTTCATGGCTGCACGCACGGTCCAGACCATATACAGCACCATGCAGGCCAGCAGAATCAGGCCCTCCCAGCGCTGAAGCACACCGTCCAGCAGGAAGAGCACCAGCAAAGCGGACGCACCCACGCAGACCGGGAAGTCCCGCACGATGAGCTGCCGCTCGATGCCGAAGGCCAAAATCAGAGCGCAGCCACCAGCCACCACCAGCAGATTGAACAGGTTGGAACCGATTACGTTGCCCAGGCTCAGGCCGTTGCTGCCCGCCAGGCCGGCGGTAATGCTCACCGAAGCCTCCGGCAAACTGGTACCCATGGCCACGATGGTCAGGCCGATCACCACCGACGGAACCCGCAGCAGGCGGGCAATGCCGGAGGAGCCATCCACAAACGCATCTGCGCCTTTGACCAGCAGGGCAAAGCCCACCAGCAGGATCACAATATTCACTAACATCTTGTTTCCTTTTTCTCTTTGTATTCTCCACAAAGCCGAAATGAATTGTGCCAGAACGACACGAACCGATTCTCATGATACGAGTTCTTCCCTGCTGTGTCAAGGACATCCCCGTTCTCTGTTTCAAATTGCTGCAAAAAGCCGCCAGGTCGTTTCAACCCGGCGGCTTTTTCTTCACGCGAGCGCCTTGCAGATCATGGCGCGCACATGTGCTCCGCTCCGGTTCAGGCCCGCCTCTCCCTCGCAGCTCTGAGCCGCACAGACACTGAGCAGTGCCGCCTTGAGTACATAGCGGCAGTATTCATCGCTGCTGGAGGGCGAGATCCGGCCTTCCCGGCGGCCGGTGTCGATTGCCTGCTGAATCAGCGCAGTCAGCCGTTCCTTGCATTGCTCCATGGGCTGGCGTGCCTGAACGGGCAGTTCCTGCTCAGCCTGAGGCGCGGTGAGCGCGGCTGCAATCACCCGGTAGCTGCTGCCCCGCTCCAGCAGCATCTTCACCACAAAACGCTGGGCACTTTCCAGCTGTTCCTCAAAGGAAGCGCTGGAGGCCAACTGCTCCTCCAGAGCATTCAGCTCCCGCTCCATGCACCAGAGCATGGTCGCCGCCAGGATCTCTTCCTTGGAGGAGAAGTATTCATACAGCGTTCCCTTGCCCAGGCCTGCCGCGGTGGCAATGGCCTGCACCTTTACCTCATACATGGGCACGCCCTGCTGAGCAAGGCTCAGCACACCCCGGAAGATTTTTTCCCTCGTTTGCTCGCTCATTCCTCATCCTCCTCTCCCAGGTCCACCTTTTTCAGCTCCTTGCGGAACAGCAGGTCATACAGCACCGGCACCACAAACAGCGTAAGCAGGGTGGCATAGGCCAGACCGCCGATGGTCACGATGGCCATAGCACGGCTCATTTCTGCGCCCATGTCCTGGGAGAACACCATGGTGCTCATGGCCAGGATGGTGGTCAGGGCGGTCATCAGGATAGGACGGATACGGCGGCGGCCGGTGAGCACCAGCGCGTCCCGCTTTTCCATACCGGCCAGACGCAGCTGGTTGGCATAGTCCACAAATACGATGCCGTTGTTCACCACAACGCCCGCCAGAATCAAAAAGCCCAGCATTGCAATCACCGAGAGCTGCTGGCCGCTGATCCACAGTGCCAGCAGGCCGCCGGTAAAGGCCAGCGGGATGGTAAACATAACAATAAAGGGACTGAGCAGGCTCTGGAACTGAGCCACCATAATCAGATAAATGAACACCAGCGCCAGGGCGATCATCTTCACCAGGTCCACCATGGCGTTCTGGATGGTTTCCACCTCACCGCTGATCTGAATGGTATAGCCCTCCGGGGCCTGGTAGTCCGCCAGCAGCTGCTCCACCTGACGGCTGAGCAGGGTGGTGTTATAGCCCTCTTCGGTAACAGCGGTTACGGTCATATAGCGCTGCTGATTGTCACGGCTGATGGAGGCCAGGCTGGCATCGGTCTGCACTGTGGCAAACTCATCCAGGGTATGGGTTTCCTCCTCGGTCTCGCCGTTCTCGCCCTGCACCTGCACGGTGAAGGGATAATCCAGCAGATTATCCCGGGTCAGCGCATCCCGCTCGTCCACGATCACCACGTCGTAGTCATCCTGCCCCACGGTGAGGGTGGTGGAGGTGGTCTCGGTGGTGAGTGCAGCGGAAAGCTCGCTGTAAATCTGAGCTACGGTCAGACCGTACTGCATGGCCTTGTCCTTGTCCACGGTCACCCGGATCTGCGGTGCGCCGTCCTCCTGGCCGTTGCTGATCTCAGTGAAGCCCTCCACCTGGCCCAGCAGGTCCATCATATCCTGACTGATGGACTGCAGAGTATCCAGATCACGGCCCTGAATGACGATCTCCATGCCGCTGCCGCCCAGAACCGACATGTCCATATTGGAGGTGGACACCGACAGCTCACAGCCGGGCAGCTGCTCCTGTACGTTCTGAGTCATCTGGTCCGCCAGCGCCTGGCTGTTTTTCGCGCCTTCCTCGCTGAGCAGCAGATAGAAGCTCATGCTGTCCACTGTGCTGGAACTGGTGCCGCCCATACCCAGCAGACTGGCGGTGCTGCCGCCGTCCATGGCGCCCACGGTTTCCACACCGGGAACCTGCAGCATGGTCTCCATAGCC
>PPYE01778302.1_pt1 | contig 14863 bp, 10 predicted proteins | sample 1559881 | NCBI WGS metagenome assembly PPYE01 (sample SAMN08240022, study PRJNA423297) | Human gut metagenome, whole genome shotgun sequencing project. | reverse complement strand
TTGTACGGTGACGAAGGCGAACCGGGAATCAATATCCGACCATTGGGAGAATGCAAATATGAAAAACGAATCATTCAGCACGAGACCATCAAATATATGGAACGCCACCTTACCACACTGGAACTGAGTTATAAGTACACGGATGTCACTTCCAATCCGGATTATCCGATAACTTACGAAGTAAAAGGTTCTATGACAATGGAACGCCAGATCAACCCGTTGATACCGGATGAGGATCAAGCTATTGAATGGTAAGAGAAAATTAAAAAAGGAGGAGACAAGCACTTGATTAAACATAGAAGCTTATCTCCTCTTTCTTTTATCAGGATACTCCATATAGCATTTTTATTAGATGATACGAATGCAAACACCATACCAGTCATAAGGTATTCGAGATTGATGAAGAATAATACCCCCTAAAAACGTAAGTATCCGACAGCCATATATGGGAATATATTTATTACATTTGCGGAAGAATCTTGAATTTTAAATTATAGGCTAATTCGGCTCTCATAACTTATCATTCAACGTTTCAAATTAGTAATTCAAAATTAATCATTATGACCCCACAAGAGTTTTTTAAAAAGGACCTGTTCGCCGAAAATGCAGGCGTAGTATTGCTTGAAGTACGCGAAGGATACAGTAAAGCCAAACTGGAAATAAAACCCGAACATCTTAATGCCGGAGCGCGGACACAAGGAGGAGCGATTTTCACGCTGGCAGATCTGGCACTCGCCGCAGCTGCCAATTCGCACGGAACACTCGCTTTCTCTCTTTCATCCTCAATCACTTTTCTGCGTGCCAGCGGTCCGGGCGACACTCTCTATGCCGAGGCACGCGAACGGTATATCGGCCGAAGCACCGGCTGCTATCAAGTAGATGTTACTAACCAGAACGGAGACTTGATCGCTACATTCGAATCAAGTGTTTTCCGGAAAGATCAGAAAGTACCTTTTACTCTGTAGACAGACTATTTAACTATAGAAGTCAATGGATGACGGTGACCTCTGACATCATTTAAGAAAGCTTTGGCTGAACCGAAATTCAAGAACATATCTAAACGGACAGGAAGGTGGTTCTTATCATCTGTTACGAAGAAAGTAATCACTTCCTTTTCTTTCCCTTTTTTATCGTATTCAACTAATGAGAAGATCAGGCAGCGATAGGTAACCCCATTTTCCGCTTTCACATTCTCTTTTCCCCGATAAATCAGTGTCTGTTCTTCCACTTTACGTCCGGTAGCCATCGGGAATTTGATTTTATCGCCTACCTTATAATCAGCAGGATCATAAGAACGCGCTTGGGCAAGGATAGTCAGCATATCGTAGATGCAGCGACTGTCGCTTTCTTCCGACTCCTGAACTTCTCCGTCACGGAACGTACGTTTTTGTTTGGCAAAGCAAAGGCCGTCTTTATAAGAGAACCAAGCCTCATCTACCGTATAGCGTTTTCCTTCCTCGGCACCTTTACGGAAATAACGAGGTTCCAGTTTTTCACCCATGACGCAAGTCAGTGTATCGCGCATCTTGAAAAAGAAGTCGGCACGCTTGCTACCTAAGGCAAGCAGATTGATACGGTAAGCCGGTTCCGAATGATAGGTAGTTGCATTAGTCGTCAGACTGGCTATACCCGCTTTCACCCAAACGAATTTCCAGTTGAAGTACAAGTCATACATTACATGCTCTCCGGATTGAAAAGCATCGTTTTTAGCTTCACACTGAGCATTGGCAGGAAGCGCAAAACTTCCCATCAACAATGCAAGAATTCCAACAATTAGATGACGTCGCAAATTAGCGACGGTTACGGTTTTGGTTATTTCTATCTCTTTCTCTTTCTTTCTTTTTCTTGTCTTCATCTGGTTTTTGTTTTTTTAGTTCATCCAGTTTCTGTTTGTCTACAGGAGTTGCGTGTATATCCCAGTTTTGGTCAACATCCCATAACGCTTTATATTCAACAACCTTGGGGAAATAGTAAACTTCTTCCGGTTGTATTCCTTTTGCATAGTCTCCCGTGTCCCATTCTCCGTTTCCATTTCTATCATTAATCAGTCTGGCGGCATATTTCCCCGGATTCAGGTAATAGAAATCTGCCCTTCCATCATCCACCAGTCTTCGTCGAACCACTTTATCTTGGGTATCCAGTAATTCTATAAATGCCTGAGGATCTGCTCCTGTTACAATAAAATGAAGAGTAAAATATTCATCCTCACTACGTACCTTAAATGATTGTTTTATCTTATCGGTAAACAAACCATAAATGCCATGAAATGCAGTTGAGTCCACCGAGAACTCATATTCCATTGTAGCGTCCCAATCATTTGCCGGATACAGATTAAACCGCCTCAGATTCAATGAGTCTTGTTCGAATTCGAAAGGAATATCTTTCCAAATTGTATCCACCTTCTGCCGTAGATGAATTGCCGCAGTATCAAAACTTGCAATCGGCTCCTCAAAGTTTAAAGAAACATAGCCATACACGTCCATTGATGAAGGTGCATTCACATTCACCGGTAAGAATTTAGTCGGTATCGGCTCATCTTCTTCACCCTCTTTCTTTTTCTTCTTTTTCTTCTTCTCGGGCTCTTCTTTGGTCAGAGTCTTTTGTTTGGATACCAATTTCAATGTATCTGTACGCGGAATTAACTGGTTCAGCGTATCCGTATAAAGATAGGTAAGGCTAAGAGCCAGAGTATCCTGTTTATAGAGCAAAGAGTCCTTTACCCAATAATGAATCGTATCGTTCCGTTGGTTCTTTTCTATCACAAAAGCCTCCTTCTCATCGAAGTTCAACCCTTTCAGTACAGGCAGGGTATCTGCTTTGCCAGCAAAATAAAAGGTGAATTTCTGGGGAACCAGTCGTTCGGACTTTATCAAATATTGCGAATAATTGAGTTCTTTAAAAGCACGGAGAATCACATCATCCGGCAAATAATGCATATATTTCTTCTCAACGATCGTATCATAAGTCAATGAATCCACCCAAGCCGTATCCATACGAAGTCTTTCTTCCATACGGGGGATAATCAATGAATCATTAAAAGCAATGACCTCACTCTTCTGAGTGAAAGCAAAGTTCTGATCTGAATCCATCAAACCAAAAATACGATATTTGCCGGGAGCTACCCCACGAATAGAGAAACGCCCACGACTGTCGGTACGTGCCACACGGTCGAAAGGAAGTTTAGTAAAGGCGGAGTCATTCAGATTTGCATGCAGTCCGACCAGTATACCTTTAATAGGCTCCAGGTTAGAGGCGTCAAGCACCGTTCCCGATACTTCCATTGTATCGATCTGCGCACCGGTAGAAAAAGTAAATGCAAAATTACCCAGAGGATTGCCTTCGTTATTATCGACGATGGCATCCGAGAAATCTATAGTATAGGTAGTATTAGGCTTTAGGGAGTCAAGCAGATTCACTTGTATTTTCTTTCCGGAAGCCTTTATCTCCGGTTGTTGAATCTGAGGAGGAGAAACAACCACTTTCTCGGTTGCTTTCTCTAGCTTAATAAACTCATCGAACTGAAGAGAAACTTTAGTCCTCTTATTATTAATCGCACCTGCAGCAGGGGTACTGCCGACAAAACGCGGAGGATCGTAATCCTTAGGCCCGCCTTCCGGCCGTCCAATGCTGGCACAGGAGTACAATATAGCCACCAGTGCAATCACCGGAAGAGCTTTGCGCACGATATGTTTTATCTTTTGATTCTCAAATTGTAACATGGTGCAAAAATAAACGTTCTTCACCAATAAACACTACACTTTCTAGCTAATTTATTAAAAAGTAGCCTTAAATGAATGATTATTGGTCCTTATCTTGTTAATAAATCCCTATCTTTGACTCCCGAAATTCAAACCTAATACAAAAAACCCATGAAGAAACAACTACTTTCCTGCTGTTTGGCTGCACTAGGACTAACAACAGCCATCCAAGCACAAAACTTTAACGAGTGGAAAGACCCGGAAGTGAATTCCGTAAACCGCTCCGCAATGCACACTAATTATTTCGCCTATGCATCGGCTGATGAAGCTAAAGCGGGCAGCAAAGAAGACTCTCAGAATTTTATGACTCTGAACGGTCTCTGGAAATTTAACTGGGTAAGAAATGCAGACGCACGCCCGACAAACTTTTATCAGACCAGTTTTAACGACAAAGGATGGGACAATATTAAAGTACCCGCCGTTTGGGAATTGAATGGTTATGGCGATCCGATCTACGTAAATGTCGGTTATGCCTGGAGAAACCAATTTCAGAACAATCCTCCCCTTGTCCCCACAGAAAACAATCACGTAGGCTCTTACCGAAAAGAAATCGTTCTTCCTGCCGACTGGAAAGGAAAAGACATCTTTGCCCACTTCGGCTCGGTAACTTCCAATATGTATCTTTGGGTAAACGGCCGCTACGTAGGCTATAGCGAAGACAGCAAACTGGAAGCCGAATTTGATCTGACCAACTACCTGAAACCCGGCAAAAACCTGATTGCTTTCCAGGTGTTCCGCTGGTGCGACGGCAGTTATCTGGAAGATCAAGACTTCTTCCGTTATTCCGGCGTAGGACGCGACTGCTATCTGTATGCACGCGACAAGAAACGCATTCAGGATATCCGCGTCACTCCCGATCTGGACAGCCAGTATAAAGACGGTACACTGAACATAGCTATCGACATGAAAGGCAGCGGCACTGTAGCTCTTGACCTGACAGACGCACAAGGAAAAAGTGTAGCCACAGCCGATCTGAAAGGTTCCGGCAAATTGAACACGACTATCAACGTGGCCAATCCCGCCAAATGGACTGCTGAAACACCCAACCTCTACACATTGACCGCTACTCTGAAAAATGGAAGTACCATTACTGAAGTGATCCCTGTCAAGGTAGGTTTCCGCAAGATCGAACTGACAGGCGGACAAATACTCGTCAACGGCCAACCAGTACTCTTTAAAGGAGCAGACCGTCACGAAATGGACCCGGACGGAGGTTATGTCGTTTCCCTCGAACGTATGATACAAGATATCAAAGTTATGAAACAGCTTAATATCAATGCAGTACGTACCTGCCATTATCCGGACGACAACCGCTGGTATGATCTTTGCGACCAATATGGTTTATACGTAGTAGCCGAAGCCAATGTCGAATCCCACGGAATGGGATATGGAGACAAGAGCCTTGCCAAAAACCCCATTTACGCCAAAGCACATATGGAACGTAATCAACGCAATGTACAACGTGGTTACAACCATCCGTCCATCATCTTCTGGTCATTGGGTAACGAAGCCGGTATGGGACCTAACTTCGAACATTGCTATACATGGATCAAGAACGAAGACAAAACACGTGCCGTACAATATGAACAAGCGGGAACCAGCGAATTCACCGACATTTTCTGCCCGATGTATTATGATTACAATAACTGTATCAAATATTGTGAAGGCAACATTGACAAACCCCTTATCCAATGCGAATATGCACACGCTATGGGCAACTCACAAGGTGGATTCAAGGAGTACTGGGACATCACCCGCAAGTACCCGAAATATCAAGGTGGATTTATCTGGGACTTTGTCGACCAGTCCTGCCATTGGAAAAATAAAGACGGTGTAGCCATCTACGGCTATGGAGGCGACTTTAACAAATATGACGCTTCGGACAATAACTTCAATGACAACGGCTTGATCAGCCCCGACCGCGTACCAAACCCGCACGCCTACGAAGTAGGATATTTCTATCAGAATATCTGGACTACTCCGGCCGATCTTTCCAAAGGTGAGATCAATATCTATAACGAGAACTTCTTCCGTGACTTGTCCGCATTCTATCTGGAATGGCAGTTACTGGCTAACGGGGAAATCGTACAAAACGGCATCGTATCAGACCTGAATGTAGCCCCGCAACAGACTGCAAAACTTCAACTCCCATTCGACATAAAGAACATCTGTTCTTGCAAGGAACTGCTTCTGAATGTCAGCTACAAGCTAAAAGCTGCCGAGACATTGCTTCCTGCGGGAGAAACCATCGCTTATGACCAAATGAGTATCCGTGACTACAAGGCACCGGAACTAAAACTGGAAAACAAGCAGTCCTCCAATATCGCAGTCGTAGTTCCCTCTTTCCACGATAACGACCGCAACTATCTGATTGTTTCCGGCGAAGACTTCACGCTCGAATTCAACAAGCACAACGGTTACCTCTGCCGCTACGACGTCAGCGGAACGCAACTGATGGAAGACGGAAGTGCACTGACTCCCAACTTCTGGCGTGCTCCGACCGACAACGACTTTGGAGCAGGATTACAACACAGATATGCCGCATGGAAGAATCCGGAACTAAAACTGACTTCATTGAAGCATGATATAGAAAACGACCAGACCGTAGAAGAACAATTCTATCCATACATCCGCCCGCAGGAAACCGGTACCAAAACTGATATCCGTTGGTGGAGACTGCTTAATATCGGTGGCAACGGACTGCAGTTTGTAGCCGATGCACCGTTCTCCGCTTCCGCACTGAATTATACAATCGAATCATTGGATGACGGTGCCGGCAAAGACCAGCGTCACTCACCGGAAGTAGAAAAAGCCAACTTCACAAACTTCTGTATTGATAAGGCACAAACGGGACTCGCCTGCGTAAATAGCTGGGGTGCTATCGCTTTGGAAAAATACCGTCTTCCATATCAGGATTATGAGTTCAGTTTCATAATGAATCCTGTATATCATAAACTGAAGTAAAAAACATAGTTAAAAAACACGGTATCAGAGTACAAGAATACCGAATTTAAAGTACTTTTGCAGCCGGAAACTTATTTCATGGAATAAGTTTCCGGCTTTTCTTCCTTAGATCATCTATCCATACAATGAATGTACACAGCGACGAACGCACAATTTTAAAAAACAGATAAATATAAAGTATGAAAAGTAGAATTGTTTTTTTTGCATTTTGCTTAGCCCTCTTGTCTAGTTGCGGCAATAAGGGCAATGACACAGGGAAAGTCCCAGAATATGCAGTACAAGAATTACAGAAGACAACTGCAGATCTAATGAAAGCTTATCCGGCTACTATCAAAGGTAGACAAGACGTAGAAATCCGCCCGCAGGTATCGGGATTCATCACAAAGTTATGTGTAGATGAAGGAGCAACCGTTCGCAAAGGACAGCTCTTATTCATCATAGACCCTACTCAGTATGAAGCAGCAGTACGCACAGCAAAAGCTTCAGTTGCAACAGCAGAAGCAGCCGTGAATACACAACAAATGACTGTTGACAATAAGATCGAACTGAACAAGAAACAGATTATCAGCGATTATGACTTGTCAATGGCGAAGAACTCACTGGCACAGGCTCAGGCACAACTCGCCCAGGCTAAAGCACAGCTGACCACAGCACAACAAAATTACTCTTTCACACAAGTAAAGAGTCCTTCAGACGGTGTTATCAACGACATTCCTTATCGTTTGGGAGCACTCGTAAGCCCCTCTATGGCTACGCCAATGACTACAGTATCTGAAATAGATGAAGTATATGTATACTTCTCTACAACTGAAAAAGAACTGCTGGCTATGACCAAAACCGGAGGAACCATCAAAGAAGAAATCAGTAAAATACCAGCCATCAAACTACAATTGATTGACGGCACAACATATGATGCAGAAGGAAAGGTAGACGCTATCACAGGAGTGATCGACCAGTCAACCGGTTCTGTTAGCATGCGTGCTATCTTCCCTAACAAGGAGCATATGCTTCGTAGTGGTGGAACTGCCAACGTTCTGATCCCTTATAATATGGAGAACGTTATCAGCATCCCACAATCGGCTACTGTAGAAATCCAGGACAAAAAGTTCGTTTACGTTCTGCAGCCGGACAACACGGTGAAATATACCGAGATCGGTATATTCAACCTGGACAACGGAAAAGAATATCTGGTAACTTCCGGACTGAACCCCGGCGATAAAATCGTAGTCGAAGGTGTACAGAGCCTGAAGGACGGCCAAAAAATACAACCAATCACGCCGGCTCAAAAAGAAGCGAACTATCAACAGCATTTGAAAGACCAGCACGACGGAAATTTAGCTACAGCTTTCAACTAATAATTTAGATAATCGTATGAAATTAGATAAATTCATTAACCGTCCGGTACTATCAACAGTTATTTCCATTTTGATAGTTATCCTAGGTGCTATCGGATTGGCAACACTGCCTATCACACAGTATCCGGACATTGCGCCTCCTACCGTATCGGTAAGAGCCACATATACGGGTGCCAGTGCATCAACCGTATTGAACTCTGTAATTGCCCCTCTGGAAGAGCAGATCAACGGTGTAGAAAACATGATGTACATGACTTCCAACGCATCCAATACCGGTTCCGGTGATATCTCGATCTACTTCAAACAAGGAACTGATCCGGATATGGCTGCCGTTAACGTACAGAACCGTGTTTCCATGGCACAAGGTTTGCTACCTGCCGAAGTTACCAGAATTGGTGTGACTACTCAGAAACGTCAGACATCCATGCTGGTAGTATTCTCTCTTTACGATGAAACCGATACATATACAGATGCTTTCATCGAGAACTATGCAAAAATCAACCTGATTCCTCAGGTTCAACGTGTACAGGGTGTAGGTGATGCCAGTGTGATGGGTCAGGACTACTCCATGCGTATCTGGCTGAGACCGGACGTAATGGCTCAGTATAAACTGATCCCCAACGACGTATCTACCGCTTTGGCTGAACAGAATATAGAAGCGGCTCCGGGACAATTCGGTGAACGTAGTAACCAGACTTTCCAATATACCATTCGTTACAAAGGACGTCTGCAACAGCCGGAAGAGTTTGAGAACATTGTCATCAAGTCTCTGCCTAACGGTGAGGTACTTCGACTGAATGATATTGCGGAGATTCAGCTGGACCGTCTGGGATATAACTTTACCAACCGTGTAAACGGACACAAAGCTGTAACCTGTATCGTTTATCAGATGGCTGGTACAAATGCTACGCAAACCATCACTGATATCCAGAAATTATTGGATGAAGCATCCACAACACTGCCTTCGGGATTGAAGATTAACGTTTCCATGAACGCCAACGACTTCTTGTTCGCTTCTATCCACGAAGTGTTGAAGACATTGATCGAGGCATTTATTCTGGTATTTATCGTAGTATATATCTTCTTGCAGGATTTGCGTTCTACCTTGATTCCGACTATTGCTATTCCGGTAGCCCTTATCGGTACATTCTTCGTACTGTCACTGATCGGATTCAGTTTGAACTTGCTGACCCTGTGTGCCCTTGTGCTTGCCATTGCGATTGTGGTCGATGATGCGATTGTGGTTGTTGAGGGTGTACATGCCAAGCTCGATCAGGGATATACATCCGCCCGTCTGGCATCTATCGATGCGATGAACGAATTGGGTGGTGCCATCGTATCTATCACACTGGTCATGATGTCCGTGTTTATTCCGGTAAGTTTCATGGGTGGTACGGCAGGTACGTTCTATCGCCAATTCGGTTTGACAATGGCTATCGCTATCGGTCTGTCCGCATTGAACGCCTTGACACTGAGTCCGGCATTGTGTGCCGTTCTTCTGAAACCTACCTCCGGGTACATCACAAGACCGCTCGGAACAAATACTGGCACGTGTAGACAGTCTGATTGCTGCGGACCCTGCCGTAGCTTCACGTACATTGATCTCCGGTTTCAGTTTCATTGGTGGTCAGGGACCGTCTTACGGTTCTTTCATTATCAAACTGAAAGACTGGGATGAACGCTCCATGATTCAGAACTCAGACGTTATCGTCGGTTCTTTATACATGCGTGCACAGAAGATTATCAAGGAAGCACAGGTATTGTTCTTCGCTCCTCCTATGATCCCCGGTTACTCGGCATCTACGCAGTCGGACCCGTTATCACGCAAGAATCTGGAATCACTGAATAATGTCAAGGTTCGTAACAACCAAGGCGAAATGGCTCCGATTTCCCAGTTCATCTCTGTAGAGAAGGTATACGGACCTGATATTATCAGCCGTTTCAACTTGTATACTTCCATGAAGGTGATGGTAGCTCCGGCTTCCGGTTATACTTCCGGTCAGGCACTGGCTGCACTGGCAGAAGTGGCCAAAGAAAACCTTCCGGCAGGTTACACCTATGAACTAGGAGGTATGGCTCGTGAGGAAGCACAAAGTAGCGGCAGTACGACTGGTTTGATCTTTATCCTTTGTTTCGTATTCGTTTATTTGCTGTTGAGTGCTCAGTACGAAAGTTATATTCTTCCGCTGGCCGTATTGTTATCCATTCCGTTCGGTTTGCTAGGCAGCTTCCTGTTCGTCAACGGAATGAGCGCGATCGGTAGTATATCGGCCTTGAAAATGATACTCGGTACCATGTCCAACAATATCTATATGCAGATTGCGTTGATCATGTTGATGGGTCTGTTGGCAAAGAACGCGATCCTGATTGTTGAGTTTGCCCTCGACCGTCGTAAGATGGGTATGAGCATCACATGGGCAGCCGTTCTGGGTGCCGGTGCCCGTCTCCGCCCGATCTTGATGACCTCATTGGCTATGGTAGTCGGTCTGCTTCCGTTGATGTTCGCATTCGGTGTAGGTGCCCACGGTAACCGTACACTGGGTACAGCTTCTATTGGTGGTATGTTGATCGGTATGATCTGCCAGATCTTCATCGTTCCTGCTTTGTTCGTTATCTTCCAGTACCTGCAAGAGAAGGTTAAACCGATGGAATGGGAAGACATCGACAATACGGATGCCGTAACTGAGATTGAACAATACGCTAAATAATGAAATTCGATATGAAGAAACAGATTCTATATATGGTGTGTGCAACTGCTCTCCTGAGCAGCTGCCACATCTATAAGTCGTATGACAGACCCGAAGATATTACCGCTTCCGGCCTGTATCGTGATCCGGCAGCGGACAATGATACATTAGCTTCGGATACCACCAACTTCGGTAACCTGCCGTGGAGAGAAGTCTTCACCGACCCACAGCTCCAGTCTCTCATCGAACAGGGACTGAAACAAAACACTGACCTCCTTTCCGCTGCATTGAACGTCAAAGCGGCAGAAGCGTCTCTGATGTCAGCCCGACTGGCTTATGCACCGTCCATCGGTTTGTCTCCACAGGGAACAATCAGCAGTTTTGACAAGAACGCAGCAACTAAAACGTACTCATTGCCGGTTACTGCCAGTTGGCAAGTAGACCTGTTCGGGCAACTGCTGAACTCCAAACGAAATGCACAAGTCACCCTGAAACAGACAAAGGCTTATCGCCAGGCTGTACAGACACAAGTTATTGCCAACATTGCCAACATGTATTATACCTTGCTTATGCTCGACCGCCAGCTGGAGATCACTCAGGCTACGGCTGAGGTACTGAAGCGTAATGCTGAAACCGTACAGGCACTTTCGGAAAGATCGACCTACACATCTGCCGCTTTAGCACAAAGCAAAGCTGCCTATGCACAAGTAGTGGCTTCCATCCCCGACATCGAGCAGAGCATCCGCGAAACGGAAAATGCCCTGTCTACCTTCTTGGGAGAAGCTCCGCACGCGATCAAACGTGGTGTACTGGAAGCACAGGCACTTCCTGAGGAACTTTCCGCAGGGATTCCTTTGCAGTTGTTATCTAACCGTCCGGACGTAAAAGCAGCCGAAATGTCTTTGGCAAGCTGCTATTATAATACGAACTCTGCCCGTGCCGCTTTCTATCCGCAGATCACTCTCAGCGGTTCTGCCGGATGGACAAACAGTGCAGGTTCCGCCATTATCAATCCGGGTAAGTTACTGGCTTCCGCTATCGGTTCACTGACTCAGCCATTGTTCTACCGTGGTACGAATATTGCCCGCCTGAAAGCAGCGAAAGCACAGGAAGAACAAGCTAAATTATCTTTCCAGCAAACGTTGTACAATGCCGGAAGCGAAGTCAGCAATGCGCTAAGTTTATACCAAAACACCAGTAAAAAGGCTGAATCCCGCCAAATGCAGGTAGAATCTGCCAAGAAAGCTTCGGAAGATACAAAAGAATTGTTTAACTTAGGGACGTCAACCTATTTGGAAGTATTGTCGGCACAGCAATCTTATCTGAGCGCACAGATTTCTCAGGTTTCCGACTGTTTCGACAAGATGCAGGCTGTGGTCAGCCTCTACCAGGCATTAGGCGGTGGAAGAGAAGATTAACTTTAAACATATACTATTATGATTAGTCCGTTAGCTTACGTAGACCCCGAAGCGAAATTAGGCAAGAATGTAACTGTCTTGCCTTTCGCCTACATCGAGAAGGATGTGGAAATCGGCGATGACTGTACCATCATGTCATACGCCAGTATCCTGAAAGGTACAAAAATGGGGAAAGGAAACAAAATACATCAGAATGCTGTCCTGGGAGCAGAACCGCAAGACTTTCACTATACAGGGGAAGAAAGCAGTCTGATCATCGGAGACAATAACGATATCCGTGAGAATGTAGTAATCAGCCGTGCCACTTTTGCAGGAAATGCTACCAGAATCGGAAACGGGAACTACCTGATGGATAAGGTACACCTTTGCCATGATGTGCAGATCAGCAATAATTGTGTGGTAGGAATAGGTACTACAATTGCAGGAGAATGCTCATTAGATGATTGTGTGATCCTAAGCGGCAACGTAACGTTGCACCAATATTGTCACATTGGTAGCTGGACACTTGTACAAAGCGGATGCCGCATCTCCAAAGATGTTCCTCCCTACGTAATTATGTCCGGTAATCCTGTTGCCTATCATGGAGTGAATGCAGTCGTTCTGTCACAGCATCACAATACGTCAGAAAGAATCCTTCGTCATATTGCCAATGCTTACCGGTTGATCTATCAAGGTAATTTTAGTGTTCAGGATGCTGTCCAGAAGATTATCGATCAGGTTCCGATGAGTGAAGAAATCGAGAATATCGTGAATTTCGTAAAAGGTTCGGAACGTGGGATTGTGAAATAGACAAAATACACTTTTCATAGAGAAAGGGTGATGTCCGTAAAAAGACATCACCCTTCTTATTTATTCAAACTCCAGCGTACCGAAAAAGTCGGGACGATGGAAGTCCGGTTTCTCAATCTTTATCGGATTCCATGACAGGAAGTGAGGGGTTTGCAGTTCATCCCCGCATTTATAGAAATTCGCTTTAATTTCCTTTCCATCCAGTGACTGTATCTGATGCTTGAAGAATGCAGCATAAGGAATAATCAAGGCTACTTCCCAAGTCGTATCGTCCACACGTTCTTCGAAGGGTTCATTGCCCAGACTGGACCAACGCTGCACGAGAGCCGTCACTTCTTTCGGAGCGTGTTCCCGACCGTTACGGGCTGGTCCGGCACCGATCAGAATCGTTCCGATGCAGTTGCATTCTATATTATAATAGATTCCGTCACTGGCCGGAACAGAGAAAAACTCCACACAGGAATCAGTCCATACAGATCCATTGTCTTCTCCATACTTGGCACGTACACTTTCTTCTCTGACTTTGAAGTGCAACAGAATAGAATCTTTGGTATGCGCAATCCGGAAACTTACTTTTGGCTTGTAAGGATATTCAGCCCAGTTGACACACTGAACCGGCTGGAAATCTATCTTTTCCTCATCAAATAATTTAGGAAGCGAACAAGCCTCTACATTAGCAGAACTAATTTTCTTTACTTTCATATATCTTTCGTTTGGAGGATACAAATATAGTTACTTTCTCCTAATAAGGCTCCCGAAAATCAAATAAAAACAATATATTTGCCATTAGTAATACCCTAAACAACCGAATTAGTGAGAAAAACAATCCTTTTATTTCTGCTATTTTTAAGCGTAACTGCTGTCCGTACGTTAGGACAAAATATTACTTTCAGCCATTTGACCACAGATGACGGACTTTCCCAGTTTTCCGTCAACAGCCTGTACATTGACGAACGGGGCATTATATGGATAGGTACGCGCGAAGGGCTGAACCGTTATAACGGTAACGATATCAAAAGTTTCAAGCTCAAGAAGAATGATCCGAACAGTCTGTTCAGCAATACCGTGCTCCGTATCACAGGTAATAAGAACGGGAAGGTTTACCTGCTTTGCACTGACGGTGTAGCCGAATTTGACATGACCACTCAACGATTCAAAACCTTACTGCAAGGCAATGTGGACGCTATCTACTACAACGAAAAACTATATATCGGAAAAAGAGAGGAAATATTCGTATTCAACGAAAACACGAATAACTTCGACCTTTACTACCACCTTGCCGGGAAAGACATTAACCTATCCTGCCTCCATCTGGACGAGAAGAAAAACCTGTGGATGGGAACCACCAGCAATGGTGTTTACTGCCTGTCGGACGACAAGCAACTCTCTCAGCCCATCACGAAAGGAAACATAGCCAGCATCTACGAAGACTCATCCAAAGAACTGTGGATTGGCAGCTGGGAGGAAGGGCTCTACCGTATCCGCACAAACGGCACTATCGACAACTTCCGCCACGACCCGAAGAATCCGAACAGTCTATGTTCCGATTTTGTCAGAAGCTGCTGCGAAGATAATCTGGGAAATCTATGGATCGGAACTTTCCACGGCTTGAATCGTTACGATAAGACCACGGGACAGTTCCAACTTTATACCGCCAATGACAACAAACCCGACGGACTCACCCACTCTTCCATCTGGTGTATCGTGAAAGACGAACAGGGAACCCTATGGCTGGGAACTTACTTTGGCGGTGTCAACTACTTCAATCCGGAATATGAAATCTATACCCGCTATAAAGTGGGAGACACGGAGAAAGAAGGATTAAGCAGTCCCATCGTCGGCAGAATGACGGAAGACAAAGACGGTAACTTATGGATCTGCACCGAAGGCGG
>PPYE01233552.1_pt1 | contig 14872 bp, 8 predicted proteins | sample 1559881 | NCBI WGS metagenome assembly PPYE01 (sample SAMN08240022, study PRJNA423297) | Human gut metagenome, whole genome shotgun sequencing project. | reverse complement strand
GTGTTGCTGTGAACAGTAACATATTTTCTTATAGACATGATATAGTATGAGTGCTATAATAAAAAAAGATTTTTTTATGGCATATTTATTAGCAAGCCGGTTGAAAAGCCGGGACGCAAAGCCAGAAGGAGCTAAAGTCAGACTGAAATCTGGCCATGCCAGCCGGTTGCATCATGCCTCAGTAATAATAAAAGGTAAATGTTAAATGGGTATTATGGAAAAAGTTCCTGTAAAAATTTTTTACAAGGAACTTTTTTTTGTCTTCAAGCGGATCTTCGAAACCTCCGCAGGGGACTTACCTGATTCGGTTAAATTTTGATGGAAAATAGAGAAGAACAGCAGGAATGGAGAAAAGATGAAAGGAAAAAGAGTGATTGCAGGCATTCTGCTTGTGGGAATTATAGCGGCATCCCTGGCAGGGTGCAAAAACACAAATATCACTAAAAAAGAAAGGGAAAAGCCCGTTATCACCCTGGGCAGTGACAGTTATCCGCCATACAATTATCTGAATGAAGATGGAATCCCCACAGGCATTGATGTGGAACTGGCTACAGAAGCTTTCAGAAGAATGGGCTATCAGGTGGATGTTGTCCAGATCAACTGGGAGGAGAAAAAAGAGCTGGTAGAAAGCGGAGAGATCGACTGTATTATGGGCTGTTTTTCCATGGAAGGACGCCTTGACGATTACCGCTGGGCAGGGCCCTACATAGCAAGCCGCCAGGTAGTTGCTGTAAATGAGAGCAGTGGTATCTATAAACTAAGTGACCTGGAGGGAAAGAACCTTGCCGTCCAGTCCACAACCAAACCGGAGGGCATCTTTCTGAACCGGACGGATGAGAGAATCCCCAAACTGGGAAATCTGATCAGTCTTGGGCACAGGGAACTGATCTATACTTTTCTGGGAAAAGGATATGTGGACGCAGTTGCTGCACATGAGGAATCCATTGTCCAGTACATGAAAGATTATGACGCAAGCTTCCGTATCCTGGAAGAGCCACTGATGGTCGTCGGGATAGGTGTTGCTTTTGCAAAAGAGGATGACAGGGGAATCTGTGAGCAGATGGATCAGACGCTGGAAGAAATGCGTCAGGATGGCACATCCCTGAAAATCATTAAAAAATATCTGGATGATCCCCAGAAGTATCTGGAGGTGGATGATCTTGGATATTAAGAGAAAGAAAAAAGAAAAACGAATCCAGCTGTTCGGTGGCCTGATTGGAATCTGTGTGGCTGTAGTTTCTCTGTTTTATTTCTTTCATACGGAGAAAGCGGAAGCAGAGAAAAGAATGGTAGAGATTGTAAATTATGTCAAAGTGCAGTGTTCCACCTATACCCATTATAATGAATCTTCGGAATCCAAAAGTCTCCTCCGTGCGATTGAAAGTGCCAGACAGATGAGTACGAATATCGATATGGAAATAGAAAACGGCGGTCATCTGAGCCAGGAGTTCCTGAAAGAAAATCTTCAGACTCTCTGGGTGGATGGTATCCTTGTGCTGGATGCAGTTGGAAAGACGGACTGCGAATACAGCATGGATGAGTCTCTGACCGGTGAGATTACGGCATATCTGCAAAAGGACATTATCATGGATTTTGCCGGATATGAAGAAAGATCTTATTCGGAACGGTTGACCAGGGAAGACGGATCCTATATTGATATTGCAGCCTGTGCCAGAAAAGATGCACCGGGTATTGTGGCAATCTACTATTACACACCTCCTGAATTTGCCAGAAACTATACACTGACGATACAAGGGCTTTTAAATGGTTATAGTATCCAGAAAGATGGAACGGTTATTGTTGCAGACGATGGGATTGTTGTTGCCAGCAATGATGAGAGTCTGCTGGGGCAGAATACAGCCGACAACGAAGTTGTTCAGGCAATGAAAAAGCATACAGACAGTCAGCATATTTATCATTTGAGGAAGGAAGGAACCGGATGTTATGGAATCATGCTTAAGCAGCGTGATTATTATATCTACGCATATCTTCCGGATACAGAAGTATTCCGTAACCTGCCGCTAAGTGTAACAGCTGTCGTTTTTCTTTATTTACTCATATTCGGTATATTCTGCTTCTGGGGATACAGAGCGGATCTGGCACACCGGAAACAGGAACAGGAAAAAGATGAAAAATATAAAGCAGAACTTCTGAGAGCAGCAAAAAAAGCAGAAGCAGCCAATGAGGCAAAAACCGAGTTTCTACAGCGAATGAGCCATGATATCCGGACACCGATCAATGGAATCTGCGGTATGATCGATGTGGCAGACCATTATGCAGAGGATATGAAGAAACAGACGGAATGCAGGGCAAAGATCAAAGAGGCATCCCATCTGTTGCTGGAACTGATAAACGAGGTTCTGGACATGAGCAAACTGGAATCAGATGAAGTGATTCTGGAAGAAATCCCATTTAATCTGAACAGTATTTCTGAGGAAATACTGGGTGTGATCGAACAGATGGCTGCGGAGCAGAATATCCGGATCCTTTGGGAAGAGAAAGAAGTTACACACTGGAATCTTATTGGAAGTCCGGTGCATGTGAAACGGATCCTGATGAATATTTTGTCCAATGCGGTGAAATATAACAAAGAAAACGGATATGTCTATATCAGCTGTCGGGAAATCCCATCGAAACAGACAGCAATGACCACATTGGAATTTGTCTGCAGAGATACCGGGATCGGAATGACAGAGGCATTCCAGAAACGCATTTTTGAACCATTTGCACAGGAACATGCAGGAAGCCGCACAAAATTCGCCGGAACAGGACTTGGAATGCCAATCACAAAAAAACTGGTGGAAAAAATGAGCGGAACCATTTCCTTTGAAAGTAAAGAAGGCACAGGGACTACATTTGTAATCCGGATTCCATTCCGGATTGACACAGATAGGAAGGACAGGACTGAAACGGAAGAAAAAACAGAAACTTCTATCCAGGGGCTCCATGTTCTTCTGACAGAGGATAATGAGCTGAATATGGAGATTGCAGAATTTGTGCTTCAGAATGAAGGCGCTGTGGTGACAAAAGCATGGAATGGACAGAAGGCTGTTGACATATTCAGAAAAAACAGACCTGGAGAATTTGATGTTATTCTTATGGATATTATGATGCCTGTCATGAATGGATATGAAGCAGCAAAGATGATCCGCTCTCTGGACAGAGAGGATGCAAAAGTGATACCGATCGTTGCCATGACAGCAAACGCGTTTACTGAGGACAAAATGAGAGCAAAGGAAGCAGGAATGGATGAACATATTGCCAAGCCTGTTGATGGGAAATTATTAGTAAAAGTGATCAATGAGTTAGTAAAACGCAATCAGAGGGAGAAGTTATAATGAAAAAGAAAAAATGGAACAAGTTAGTTTCTGTACTTTTGGTGATGGTGACGGTTATGTCACTTCTGTCTGGCTGTGGCGGGAAAAGTGCGGAAAAAGAAGACGCAGAAACCATCACAGTGTATTTATGGACCACAAGTCTGTATGAAAAATATGCATCATACATCCAGGAACAGCTCCCGGATATTAACATTGAATTTGTAGTAGGCAATAATAATCTGGATTTCTATCGTTTTCTGGATGAAAACGGCGGATTACCGGATATTATAACCTGCTGCAGGTTTTCCCTCCATGATGCAAGTCCCCTGAAGGACAGTCTGATGGATCTTTCCACAACCAATGCTGCAGGTGCTGTCTATGATACATACCTTAACAGTTTCAGAAATCAGGATGGCAGCGTAAACTGGCTTCCTGTGTGTGCAGATGCCCATGGCTTTGTAGTGAACAAAGATCTTTTTGAAAAGTATGATATTCCTCTTCCAACGGATTATGAAAGCTTCGTTTCTGCCTGCCAGGCATTTGATGAGGTGGGTATCCGTGGGTTTACTGCAGACTATTACTATGATTATACCTGTATGGAAACACTGCAGGGTCTGTCTGCATCAGAGCTGTCTTCTGTGGATGGACGTAAGTGGCGTACCATCTACAGTGACCCGGACAATACAAAGAGAGAAGGTCTGGACAGTACCGTCTGGCCGGAGGCTTTTGAACGTATGGAGCAGTTTATTCAGGATACAGGGCTGAGCCAGGATGATCTGGATATGAATTATGATGATGTGGTTGAGATGTACAAAAGTGGTAAGCTTGCCATGTATTTCGGCAGTTCTGCCGGTGTAAAAATGTTCCAGGATCAGGGCATTAACACAACATTCCTGCCATTCTTTCAGCAGAACGGCGAAAAGTGGCTGATGACTACACCATATTTCCAGATAGCTTTAAACCGTGACCTGACAAAGGATGAAACACGTCGGCAGAAAGCAATGAAGGTACTGAACACAATGCTTTCAGAGGATGCGCAGAACCGGATCATTTATGATGGGCAGGATCTGTTAAGCTATAGCCAGGATGTGGATTTCCGGCTTACGGAATATCTGAAGGATGTGAAACCTGTGATCGAAGAAAACCATATGTATATCCGTATTGCGTCAAATGACTTTTTTTCCATTTCCAGGGATGTGGTGTCTAAGATGATCTCAGGAGAATATAATGCAGAGCAGGCTTATCAGTCATTTAATTCCCAGCTTCTTGAAGAAAAATCCACTTCTGAGGATATTGTGTTGGATTCAAAGAAAACTTATTCCAATCGTTTCCATACCAGCGGAGGCAATGAAGCCTATTCTGTTATGGCAAACACTTTGCGCGGTATTTATGGGACGGATGTGCTGATTGCAACAGGAAACAGCTTTACAGGAAATGTACTGAAGGCCGGTTATACAGAAAAAATGGCGGGCGACATGATCATGCCAAACGAGCTTTCCGCTTACAGCAGCGAAATAAGTGGGGCAGAACTGAAGGAAACGGTCAGAAACTTCGTAGAAGGCTACCAGGGAGGCTTTATCCCCTTTAACCGCGGCTCTCTGCCTGTGTTCAGCGGTATTTCTGTAGAAATCAAGGAAACGGATAATGGTTATACATTGAGTAAAGTTACAAAGAATGGAAAACAGATTCAGGACAAGGATACTTTTACTGTGACCTGCCTTGCAGCACCACAATATATGGAAGCTTATCCGGCAGAGGAAAATATTGTATTTGATGGAGGGGATACCTCTGTGGAAGATACCTGGACAACATATGTTTCAGATGGTAATGCCATTCTTGCAGAGCCTGAAGACTACATTACTCTGAGGTGAGAAGAATGGATGTTAAGAATCATAATACAAACAGAAAGAAACGGGTTGTGAGAAAACGATGGAATGCAGCAGTTCTTATTGCCCTATTTGTTGGAATCCTTTTGACTGTTTTCCAATATTTGGGGTTTGTATCGAAGACTGTTTATGAGGAAAGTGTTTCTCACCTGACAGAAATTTTTCATCAGTCTGATAATATGCTGAGTGAGCTGACAAATAAGAATCTGACTTATCTCCATATATGGGGGGAATATCTGCAGAACACTTCCGATGAAAGTGAAATTCGTGAGTATATAGAGAAAGCACAGGAAGATGCAGGCTTTTTAGATTTTTATTTCCTGTCAGCGGACGGGAACTATAAGATGGCAACAGGTGAAACCGGCTATCTGGGATTACAGGAAAATATTGAAGATGAGATCCGGCAGGGAAATGGTGTGATAACCAATGCAACAGTTCCCGGAAAATCCCAGCTCCTTGTTTTTGCCACTCCCAGGCCTCATGGAAGTTATCAGGGCTTTGAATATGATGCAATTGCCATTGCCTATGAAAACTCCGATATCGTAAATGTGCTGAATATTTCTGCTTTCAATGGAAATGCCCAGAGTTATGTGGTTCATCCGGATGGCCGTGTTGTTGTGGATCATTCTTCTGAGGCATGGGGAGAGGTGTATAATTTCTTTGGGATTCTGAGAGAACATTCTACTCTGTCTGAAAAAGAGATCCTTAAGCTTTCGGAAGAGTTTAAGGAAGGACATACAGATGCAATGCTGATAAATCTGGATGGAGAGGATTACTATCTGGTCTATGAAAAATCCAAACCTCAGGACTGGATCTTTTTGGGACTTGTCCAGGCTGATATCGTCAATGCCAGTATGAATGCTCTGCAGCGCAGTACTATAATGCTTGTGAGTGCCGTAGCATTGTGTATTGCCGGTCTTTTTATCGGATTTATTCTCCAAAAAAACAGGGTAAACCTGAAGAGAAAGGATACGGAGATCCTGTACAGGGACGAAATGTTTCAAAAGCTTTCAATGAATGTAGATGACGTTTTCCTGATGCTGGATGCCAAAGCATATCAGGCAGATTACGTCAGTCCCAATGTGGAAAAACTGCTGGGAATTACAGTAGAACAGATTCGTAAAGATATTTGTGTCCTTGGGAAACTGCATCCCGGGGACGTTGAAGATCCGGAGAAGAATTATCTGGAAGAAATCCAGGTTCATGAGCAGCAGGAATGGGATCTTGAATATGTTCATCAGAAAACAGGAGAACACCGCTGGTTTCATAACGTTGCAATGGGCAGCGAGGTAAACGGAAAAAAGAAATATATCCTGGTTCTGTCAGATCGTACCTCTGACAGAAAAATGAATCAGGCTCTTTCTGAGGCGGTCCGCGCTGCAGAGACTGCAAACAAGGCAAAGAGCACCTTCCTTTCCAATATGTCTCACGATATCCGGACACCAATGAATGCGATTATTGGTTTTACCACACTGGCTGTAAGCAACATTGATGATAAAGAAAGGGTACGGGATTATCTGGGTAAGATTCTTTCCTCCAGTAATCATCTGCTCTCACTGATCAATGATATCCTGGATATGAGCCGTATTGAGAGCGGAAAGATTCATCTGGAAGAAACGGAAGTCAGTCTGTCAGAGGTTCTTCATGATCTGAAAACCATTATCAGCGGACAGATCCATGCGAAACAGCTGGAGCTTTACATGGATGTCATGGATGTTACCAATGAGGATGTTTATTGTGACAAGACGAGGCTGAATCAGGTGCTGCTGAATCTTTTGTCCAATGCGATCAAGTTTACTCCTGCAGGCGGAACCGTTTCTGTCCGGCTGAGAGAGTATCCGGGTACACAGAGAGGCTGTGAACTGTACGAAATCCGGGTAAAGGATAACGGAATCGGCATGAGTCAGAAATTTGTACAGAAGATCTTTTCTCCTTTTGAGAGAGAGCGGACTTCCACTGTAAGCAGGACTCAGGGTACAGGACTGGGTATGGCTATCACCAAGAACATCGTAGATATGATGGGCGGAACCATTGAGGTTCAGACAGAACAGGGCAAAGGTACTGAATTTATTATCCGTCTGCCATTGCGGATCCAGCCTGAGAATCACCGTATAGAGAAAATCGCAGAACTGGAAGGTCTGAAGGCATTGGTAGTAGACGATGATTTCAATACCTGTGACAGTGTGACTAAGATGCTTGTGAAGGTTGGAATGCGTTCGGAATGGACACTTTCCGGCAAGGAGGCTGTTCTCCGCGCACGACAGTCTATGGAAATGGGGGATGCATTCCACGCTTATATCATTGACTGGCGTCTGCCTGATATGAATGGCATTGAAGTTACCCGTCAGATCCGCAGTCTTGGCGATGATACGCCGATCATTATCCTGACTGCTTACGACTGGTCAGATATTGAAGTGGAAGCCAGGGCAGCAGGGGTGACTGCGTTCTGTGCCAAACCTATGTTTATGTCAGATATCAGAGAGACTCTGATGGCTGCAATCGGCCAGAAGCAGGCTGAGGCAGAGGATAATATCCTTCCGGCAGCAGATTCAGATTTCAGAGGCAGGCGCATACTGCTTGTGGAAGATAATGAACTGAACAGTGAAATTGCAGTAGCGCTCCTTAGTGAATATGGTTTTCGGGTTGATACAGCGGAAGATGGAGCAGAGGCTGTGGAGAAAGTTAAGAATTCAACACCAGGTGATTATGACCTGGTGCTTATGGATGTGCAGATGCCTGTAATGAATGGATATGAGGCTACTGAGCAGATCCGTTCACTGGATGATCCTTCACTGGCGGGAATCACGATCCTTGCCATGACTGCCAATGCTTTTGACGAAGACAGAAGGAAAGCACTGGCATGTGGTATGAATGGATTCTTATCCAAGCCGATTGTTATAGAGGAACTGATCAGTACATTACAAAACAGTCTAGAGCGTGTCTGAAAAAGGCTTTCTGCAAGATGTGCGTCACAATTTGTGTGATATTTTGCCCGGATGAGGGCGCCGTAGCGGGCTACGGCAACTGAATTTGGGTGAAATATCCCGCAAAGTGGGGCGTGCAGATTGCGGGAATGATTTTTCAGACACACTCTAGGGTAAGTTTAACTGAATCAGGTAAGTTTTCTGTTTGAACTGTGATAATGGGATATGAAAAGTGGTTTGATGAAAGTAAGGAGGAGCAACGAATGATTTGTGGAATGACGTATTTTCAGATATGTCTGTATTTTCTTATTTATTCTTTTGGCGGCTGGGTTGTTGAAGTTATTTTTCATGCAGTAGCGTTGGGAAAAGTTATAAACAGAGGTTTCCTGAATGGACCGGTTTGCCCGGTATATGGATTTGGGGTGCTTTCTGTTTTTGCTTTGCTCAATACAATTCAGGGCAGCGGGCGTCAGATGAGTGATGGAATGATTTTTGTGTTTGGAATTGTTCTGGCAACTGCGGTGGAACTGGTTGCAGGCTGGCTGCTGGATGTGTGTTTCCACGCAAGATGGTGGGATTATTCAGATAAACCCTTTAATTTTCATGGCTACATTTGCCTGGAGTTTTCTCTGATCTGGGGACTGGCTATCGTTATGGTAGTAAAAGTTTTCCAGAAGTATGTAGAGGCACATGCGTTACATACACCTGCAACCTGGGAATGGATTGTGATAGCAGTTTTGTATGCTGTGTATCTGACAGATTTTATTGTGACGGTAGCAGTGATCCAAGGACTGAATAAAAAACTTACCAGACTGGATAAGGTTCGCTCAGATCTGAGAATTGTAAGTGATAAACTGAGTGATACACTGGCTACGACTACGATTGGCACAGCACAGAAAGTGGGAGAAGGAAAGGTTCAGGCAACTCTTGCAGCAGCAGAACTGCGTGATGCAACTGCCGCACAGCGAGAAAAATCTATCGAAATGCTTCGTATAAAAAGAGCGGAGCTTCAGGCTCAGTTTGAGGAACTGTCCAGTTCTATTACCAATCATACCGTTGTCGGTCAGGGGCGTATCATCAAGGCATTTCCGAAGATGCAGCACAGAGACTATTCCGAACTGATTCAGGAGCTGAAAAAGAGATTAAAATAGATTAAAATGCAGAGGGAGGCTTCAGGTGAACAGACAGGCAGTACAAACCTTAAAGACTTATTTTGGATATGATACCTTCAGAGAAGGGCAGGAGAGTGTTGTGGAGTCCATTCTGGAACACCGGGATGTGCTTGCAATCATGCCGACAGGAGCTGGAAAATCCATCTGTTATCAGGTACCGGCGTTGATGATGCCTGGGATCACAATTGTGATTTCTCCATTGATATCATTGATGCAGGATCAGGTAAAGGCATTGAATGAAGCGGGGATCCATGCTGCTTTTATTAACTCTTCACTGACAGAAAATCAGATCAGCAAGGCGTTGTATCTGGCAGCAGGGGGACGATATAAGATCATCTATGTTGCACCGGAGCGTCTGGAAAATTATGAGTTTCTGGAATTTGCCAGACAGGTGGAGATTTCCATGGTGACAGTGGATGAGGCACATTGCATTTCCCAGTGGGGACAGGATTTCAGACCAAGCTATGTCAAAATCGTAGACTTTGTAAAAAATCTTCCCGGTCGTCCGATCGTCAGTGCTTTTACCGCAACTGCAACAGAGGAAGTAAAGAACGACATTCTCTGTACTTTAAATCTGGAAGATCCGAAAGTAGTGATTACCGGGTTTGATAGAAAGAATTTATATTACAGCGTGGAAAATATCCGGCGAAAAGACGATTTTGTGATGGATTACATAGACAGACATCCAACAGAGAGCGGGATTATTTACTGCTCTACAAGAAAAAATGTGGACAATCTTTTTGAACTGCTTTTCCAAAAAGGAGTTGCTGTTACCAGATATCATGCAGGACTGAATAATGAAACCAGAAAAAAGAATCAGGATGATTTCATTTATGACAGAACTCCTGTTATTATTGCAACAAATGCATTTGGAATGGGGATTGATAAATCCAATGTGAGATATGTGATCCATTACAATATGCCGCAGAGTATGGAGAATTATTATCAGGAGGCAGGACGTGCAGGGCGTGACGGAGAGAATTCCCAGTGCGTTCTATTGTTTTCTGCACAGGATGTTATGATCGACCGAATGCTTCTGGATAACAAAGATTTTTCCGATGTGGATGAAGAGGATGAATTTCTCATTCGTCAGCGGGATATACGAAGGCTTCAGATCATGGAAGGATATTGTAAAACAACAGGATGTCTGCGAAATTATATTCTGGAGTATTTCGGTGAAAAGACCTTCGGTCCCTGTGATAATTGTGGAAATTGTCACAGAGAATACCATGAGACAGATATGACCAGAGAGGCGAAGTGGGTAGTGAACTGTGTAGCTGAGACGAGAGGAAGGTATGGACTGACAATTGTGATTGGTACTCTGCTGGGGGCCAAGAGAGCCCGGTTGAGGGAGCTTGGAGCAGATAAGTATAAATCTTATGGAGCATTGAATGATCACAGTGAGGCAGAACTCAGGGCACTGATCAGCCAGATGACTGAGATGGGATATCTCTATCAGACACAGGAACGTTACAGTGTGCTGAAACTGGGCGATATTTCTCCGCTAAGAGATGAAAATACTCACGTGATCATGCGTACTTACGAGGAAAAAGAACCGGATAAAAAGAAAAAGCCCCAGAAATCTGTCAGAAAACGCAGTACAGACGCGCTTACGGCAGCAGGTTACGATTTATTTGAAGCCCTGCGGAAACTTCGTCTGGAAATTGCAAAAGAGGAAGCCATGCCGCCATATATTGTATTCAGCGATAAGACGCTGATAGATATGTGCATCAAATGTCCGTCAAATGAAGAAGAAATGCTGGATGTTTCAGGTGTGGGAGAGAATAAGCTAAAGAAATACGGTCAGAGATTTCTGGAAGAGATACAGAAGTTCTGTCTGGAACGTCCGAATGCGGTTTTGAGTATGGTGGAAGATGAAAATGGTAATCCCTGAGAACAAAGGTTGGAAAACAGATGAATATAGAAAAATATACAGAAGAATTAATCACATTGAGACATTACTTTCATCAACATCCGGAGCTGGCACTTCAGGAAGTGGAGACGTCTGCATATATCCGGAAATATCTGGAAAAACTGGGATATGAGATTATACCGATAGAGCCTACAGGGTTGATTGCGGAACTCCCATCTCTGAAAAACAGGGAAAAACTGGTTGTGCTCAGAGCAGAGATGGATGCTTTGCCTATACAGGAGCAGACAAATCTACCATATGCATCAGTAAATCAGGGATGTATGCATGCCTGCGGTCACGATATGATCCTGGCAGCAGCACTGATCCTTGCAAAAATTGTGGCAGAAGAGCAAAGAATGCAGGAAAGTTTTCCGGTCAGACTCCGGTTCCTTTTTGAACCTGCAGAGGAGATTGGTGAAGGTGCAAAAAGAATGCTTCAGGCCGGAGCATTAGAGAATCCGAAAGCAGATGCATTTCTGATGTTTCATTACGCAGCGGACATGACATTTGGAATGGCAGTGCATCAGGGACAGGCATCTTCCATGATCAACAGTATGCAGATTCATGTTCATGGAAAATCCAGTCACTGGTGTGAAGCGGATAAGGGGATTGATGCAATTTATGCAGCTGCTCAAGTGATAAGTGCCATTCATGATCTGAATGAAAGTTTTGGAAAACAGCATCCGGACGCAGGAAAATATATTGTGGGTACGGGTACGATCCATGGCGGTGAATATACGAATATTATTGCAGACCATGTGGTATTAAACGGAAATATACGCGCAGTTCATGAAGAAACTTACATGGCACTTGAGCACGAGCTGGAGAGAAATCTGCAGGAAATTGAAAAGCAGACTGGCACACAGATTCGTATGGAATTTCCAAAAGATCCGGTATATGCGTTTGCCAATGATGAGGAACTTACAGAGACAGCAAAGGTAGTGGGTGCAGAAGTATTCGGAGATAAATTTGTTCTGGAAGGAGAAGATGAGCTGTTTCTTTCCGGTGACAACGCATACAGATATTTTAGAGAAACCAGAGGACTTTTCACAGTATTTCTTGCGGGAATACCAGAAGAGAATCATCCTCTGCATCATCCGAAATTTCAATTGGATGAGAGGATACTGCCGTACAGCGTGGAGACATTGTATAAGATTATAACTACATTATGAGTATTGCAATTTTGGGAAATAATGAAAAAAATTACCAAAAGGACTTGAAAACTGGATTAAAATAGTATAATATAAGACCATAAACAAATCAATGATGCATAGCAACTATAACTTATTAACGTTGAGTGACAGCAGGTTGCTGAATAGTAATGGACAAACTATATATTATAAAGAAAGAATCGAGGGCAGAAACATGAAGATTACAGATACCATTAAATATGTTGGAGTGAATGACCATCAGGTAGATTTATTTGAGGGGCAGTATGCGGTGCCAAATGGAATGGCATATAACTCCTATGTGATTCTGGATGACAAGGTTGCAGTTATGGATACTGTAGATGCCAATTTCAAACATGAATGGCTGGATAATCTTGAACAGGCACTGGGCGGACGTAAGCCGGACTATCTGATCGTTCAGCATATGGAGCCTGACCATGCAGCAAATGTAGCGAACTTTCTGGAAGTATATCCCGGCACTACAGTAATAGCCAATGCGAAGACATTTGTAATGATCAAGAATTTCTTCGGACTGGATCTGGAAGGGCAGAAACTGGAAGTAGAGAATGGTTCTACACTGAGTCTGGGAAATCACAATCTTACTTTTGTATTTGCGCCAATGGTACATTGGCCGGAGGTTATGGTGACTTATGACAGCACAGATAAAGTTCTTTTTTCAGCAGATGGATTTGGTAAGTTCGGTGCTCTGGATGTGGAAGAAAACTGGGATGATGAAGCAAGAAGATACTTTATTGGTATTGTTGGTAAATATGGCGCACAGGTACAGAGACTTCTGAAAGTAGCAGCTACTCTGGATATCCAGATTATCTGTCCATTACATGGTCCGGTACTTACAGAAAATCTGGGACATTATATCAGCCTCTATGATACCTGGTCCTCTTACACACCGGAGGAAGAAGGAATCGTAGTTGCATATACTTCTGTATACGGACATACCAAAGAAGCAGTCAATCAGTTTGTGGAGAAATTAAAAAGCAAGGGATGTCCGAAAGTAGTTGTTTATGATCTGGCAAGAGATGATATGTCTCAGGCACTCAGCGATGCATTCCGCTACAGTAAGCTGGTACTGGCAACAACTACTTATAATGCAGGAATCTATCCGTTTATGAATGACTTTATTACCCGTCTGGCAGAGCATAATTTCCAGAACCGTACGGTAGGTCTTATTGAAAACGGTTCCTGGGCACCTCTGGCAGCAAAAGTAATGAAAAATATGCTTTCTGAATGTAAGAAGATCAACTGGCTGGACACCACAGTGAAGATCATGTCCGCAGTAAATCAGGAAAACAGAGATCAAATGGAAGCGATGGCTTCCGAGCTTTGTAAGGAATATATTGCAAAGAATGATGAACTGGCAAATAAAAATGACATGACAGCATTATTCCGCATTGGTTATGGTCTCTATGTAGTGACATCAAATGACGGTAAAAAGGATAACGGACTGATCGTTAATACAGTTACACAGCTGACAGACTCTCCGTTCCGCGTTGCAGTTAATATCAATAAGACAAATTATTCTCACCATGTTATCAAGCAGACAGGGGTGATGAATGTAAACTGTCTCTCTGTAGAAGCTCCGTTCTCTGTATTTGAACAGTTTGGTTTCCAGAGTGGAAGAAGCGTGGATAAATTTGCGGGACAGAAGGTGAATCGTTCTGATAACGGACTGATATTCCTGGACAAATATATCAACGCATTTATGTCCCTGAAAGTAGAGCAGTATGTAGATCTGGGAACTCACGGAATGTTCATCTGCAGTGTGACAGAAGCCCGCGTGGTAAGTGACCAGGAGACAATGAGCTACACCTACTATCAGAAAAATGTAAAACCGAAACCTGAAACAGAAGGTAAGAAAGGATTTGTATGTAAAGTCTGCGGATATATCTACGAAGGTGATGAACTTCCGGAAGATTATATCTGCCCACTGTGTAAACATGGAGCTGTGGACTTCGAACCGATTGGATGAAAGATTTCTCTTGTTAAACTGCTAAAGAGTGACATTCTGTTATATGAATAATTGTTGAGATTTCAGAGTGATCTGATTGATAAAATAAAAAATAGAGATTGTCAGTGGTTAAATTGCTGGCAATCTCTATTTTGCTCCAATATGGTACTATTATTAAATGCAGAAAATAGTACAATTATAGTTGTATTGTAAGGATGAATAGACGATGGGATATTAATAGAAACATTATGGGATGTAAAGAAATTTTGATAGACGAATTCAATAGCAATATGTTACACTTTATAAAAGTTAGAGTTTAACAACCGTAGCAAGAATTCCCTCACCTCTATAGGAAGGCCACTGAAAAAGTCCTTTTTTTGTATAAATCAACACAAAATAAAGTACATCAGTCAATATTAAGACACTATATATAGTATGCAAAAACAGTTTTTCAGTGGCGTCCTATAGGTGATGGGATGAATTGCACATTCGAGCATGTCTGCTCAAATTCATAAAAAATCACAAA
>PPYE01643923.1_pt1 | contig 14875 bp, 20 predicted proteins | sample 1559881 | NCBI WGS metagenome assembly PPYE01 (sample SAMN08240022, study PRJNA423297) | Human gut metagenome, whole genome shotgun sequencing project. | reverse complement strand
CCTCTTTCAGAGTCAACCCTCATTTTCAGGTTTTTCTCTTCAACCAACCCGGCTACTTAGTGTGAAGTGATTCACATCCACCGTGTCGATGGAGGCGCATTATAGGGAGTTTCCCCGGGGCCGCAACCCTTAAATTGCAGAAAAATGACTGACTGCTGCAATCCACAGCAGAACCCGGCCTTATACCCATTTACGCACAGAGTTATCCACAAATATTGCGTTTACCACTATTATCCAAGCCTTATGATTTGTATTTATCAATGTCGCTCCGTCTATTTACTTAAGCGAGATTGCGCTTTTCCGCTGGCATCCGCCAACTAGCGTTCCCCCACTTTCCCCATAGGGCCATCGCCAGCCTCTGTTTGCAAACATCCACCGCTTATCAGAAAGCACGCGTATTGCAGAAGCGGACCTGTTCGCGCCTCACTGACTCGCTGCGGGAGATAACCGCCACCATCAGCTGGTAAACTGCGTTAGCGGAATAAGCATGTTCGTCATTATTTATCCGTGACGTTTTGCACCAAATCCCAGACCGAAGAGGCATTGCCTTCTTTATTATTCGCCCCCCGTTTTTTGGCACGGTGATCTCCCATTTAGTTTTGGTGAAATTGAGCGACACCGTTTCAACTGGTTTACCACCAGACACTGTGGAAACAACCAAAGGTTGCCCAGCGGTCTGTGCAAACGCGACGATGACGTGCTCGTTTGGGATGCCCCCCGCGCCGTTGATGGTCATTCCTGTCACCGGGTGATGCTAAACGGTATGCCGATGGCACGATTATGCGGGATACTTACAACCAGTCCTACGGTCGCCACCGCCACAACCGCAGTACTCGGCCTGCTAGAGCCGATGCCATATATTCCCGGCACCGTCCGGGCGCGCCGACAATGATGGTGATAGTGGGCAATATGCCCGCGCTGACTGCGCTCAATGCTGATATGTATGTGGGGTGAGGTTATTAGGATTAGTTTTCCTGGATAGATAGCGCCGTGAGCTGGGAGGTATTGGTGATATTAATAATGGTTTCAAGGATTGTACTGGATGGTGTTTATTTGAATGACTGGAAGAGGGAAATCGCCTTTTTGGGGAAAGTTAGTTGTTCTTTGGCATTACAGTAACTTGTAAATCAAAAGGAATAAGACGAAGGCCGGACTCGTACATTACACTTAACCTCATAATTTATAAATAATTTAAATATTATCACTGATAATATACCAACGCAGATACCAACACATAAATTCATTGATTTTCGGTATCGAACCCGGACGATTAACGCCAGCCAAAGTTATTAAACCAATCACTCATCATCGTCTTCGACTGGTTCCAGCACGTCAAGCGCAACTCTCACCATCGCGATAGAACCAATACGGACAAAAGCGTCTTCACCATCCTCATCGGTCAGCATGTAACGATCCGTTGTTTCAGGTTCACAATCCAGCATTTCAAAAAACGCGTTCAACTGACCGATTTCACACGTCTCTTCGTTTTGCGGCGTATCAGTCTCAACGCACAGTGGAATCTCACCTCCTCCGTTCACCAGGGTAATATGGACATTAAAATAATCGTCTTCGCAGGCATCATCCTCTTCGTCAACGATTGGCCGCAGACCATCAGACAAAAACTGGTGAAATACCACTTCACGCATATTTAACGCATAACGATACTCGGAAGAATCAAAAACGAAGAAGCGCTCTGTGTTTGGGGCGGTTTTCTCCTGAAAATAATAATAAAACCTCCGCTTATCCGCCGCTGAAATGGGCAGCAGCAAATAGTCCTGATGTCCCTGTAGCCAAAGTTTTACGGTCCAGAGACCACTGTCCATTTCAATGCCGCTTGTGGCTATCGCTTCAAGATCTTCATCGGTTTTACGACGCTTCTTGCGGAAGTCGTTTATCAACCGATCGCTTTCTGGGAACACTACGTTTAGAGGTTTATCCAAGGCATTGCATATTGCCTGCGCGAGGCTCAGCTTTGCAGCAACTTTCCCGGTTTCAATACGCTGAATTTGCTGCTGGCTAGTGCCGACCATAAACGCCAGCTCGCGTTGGGTTATAGATAGCTGGGTACGAAGCTGTTTGATGTTGTTCTGTAACATGGCATCCATCCTTCACAAGGGGCAGAAGGTGCCATTAAAACACATAAATGAGTAAAGACACAAAATTGTGTTTTTACTCAGTAATCAACGCTCGTGAACGAAAAGAAAATTCCTTCATCGCTCTTCTTTTGTATGCCAGAGATCCACGATATAGATGTCATTGCCACGGAGTTCGTAGTGAACCTCATAGTCATCGAATAACACTTTTCGGACTTCCCGAGGTTCATACCGAGTCTGCTGCACGCCAATTGCCGGATGCGCTGTAAGACCAGCACAGCCAATAATCAGGCGATCCAAAACGTTATCGGCGTGCTGGCGGCTGTACTGAAGGGCGAAACGGTAGATACGTTCCAGATCATCCTGAGCTTTAAGCGTCCAGTAAATTTCCATCTATCAGGCTTTCTTTAAACGGTTCGCGAAATCCACCATGTTCGAATGACTCACCACACGACCGGCATCCACATCAGCAAGACCGGCCTGGATACTCTGATGACGCCGTTCTCGTTCGGCCAGCATACTGGTCAACGCTTCCTTAATGATCCAGCTTTTAGAACGATCTAACTCAATTGCCAGATTTTCAACAGCAGCGGCCAATTCAACGGGTATCTGTGCGCTGATGGTTTGTTTAGTAAGCGAACCCATAGGGATTACCTCCTTTAATAACATTTAATAACTCCTATTAAGGTTAGCATAGAGGTGCCTATAAAAACATCACATCTCATTTCGCAGGCAACATCCCCGGAAAGTGCTTCGCCACGATGTCATTCATCTTTTCCACCAGATCCAGACGTTTGAACGTGATATGTCCGCTGCCCTTCTGGAAGTAGCGAATAGAGAATAAATCATCCTCAAAGACCTGCTGATGCGGGTTATCGCGCACAAAATCCATAAACCGGATGGAGACATCATGCCGGTTATCGGGGATGGTTTTGCCATCCAGCAAGTACAGCATACGCTCCAGATCGGCAAGTTGGTCACGCCGCCAGCCCCAGTTCAGGCTAAAGCCCCATCTGTCGTGTTTCACCAGATTATTGACTATGATTTTCTTACCGAAGTAACAGGGGTTATTAGTTTTGTAGTCCCAGCTTAGTCCCTTAAAGACATTGATAACTCCACGTTCAAAAACACCCTGCTTGTTATGGTGGAGTTGCTCAAAAGTGCTGACAATATTGACCTCGCTGATAGCAGGAAGATCGCCCTCTTCCAGATCCTTTGCCCACTGACCGCGAGCCTCAGCATCCATCAACGACAACATCCCCGATTTCAGCATCAGGTCACGCCAGATACCACGATCGATATTGCGGGCGATTACCGGCAAGGCTTTATCCACCGATTGCATCAACCAGCAGTCAAAAGCTCGCCCTTGCCGCATAGCCCAGTGCTCCGCCGTGTTGCCGCCGATGCTCAATGTCAGACGGGAGATCTCATCAAGCTGGTGGATAACTACTTCAATCTGTTGCAGCGCTGCATTCCGTCCGGTGACGATCCGTTCAATATTTGTCGAGCAGATAAGTTCGTTATGATCAGTTAAAACTTCAGCTTCTGTTTGCATAATTTTTCGTCCGTATAAAAGCAAACACGCCTGCCGGGAATGGCAGACGCATTATGCAGGGAGTTAACAGGGAAGAAAGATCGGGAATGTAATATGGGAAGGCTGCTCGCAAGATTCAGTGTGCCGCCAGATGACGACTACGTCGCAACAGACCGGTTGCCTGTCGCGCCCGCAGAATATCGACAGCCCGGAGATAGGGTGATTGTTCCTGCCAGCGAACTCCCCTGCGATCAATACGAGCAAGCTCATACTTTTCTACAAGAAAGTTAACGGCACTAACCAGTGTGATACCGGCGTCAATGTGCTCCTGAATCACCTTTTCTTCGCTAAATGGTGTGTCGTTCAGCGTGAGGCCATAATGCTTAGCCAGTAAATAGGTCAGCATTTTCTGCCAGATTTCGACAGGCGACGGTTGTGTCGATGCCGCCCGTATCGGGTGCTGGGGTTGGATTTGCATAAAGGTGTCTCTGTTGAGTGAAAGGGATATTCTGGTAACGGAGAGGGGTTATGAATTACTTCTGACGAATAGTCTGCAATGCGGCGTCCAGTGTGTCCCAGTTAATGCCCTGCTCAGCATTGTGGTGCTTTGCGGCGTGACTGAGTACGGCTCTGGCCTCTTCTGTCGTGACGGAGGAATCAACATTTCGCACGTCATCTTCATACCACAGGCTGCAAAGGACAAAACCGTCGTTATGATGCTGTTGCAGGTGGGCAATAACTTCACTGATTTTACAGGCGCGGGTCATAACGGTTCTCCCTGGCTCTGTGTAGTCAGGTAAATCACGATATAGACATAGCCAAACGAGCCATTGGTATCGGCCTCCAGGGTCATGCCATTCAGTGTGGAAGTAAACCGTCTGGCTTTGCGCGGATTAAGTTCGCCGGAACATAATGCGGCTTGCATCTGTTTTACAAATACCGGAAATACGATATTCAGCGTCTGTAATTGCACATGGGTGAATGTGCCGTTAATAGCCGAACGGTCGGCCAGATAATGCAACTGCTTACCCTCCTGGATCAGGCGCGCACCAAATGACGGATTAGAGGTCGTGGGCAATCCCCATACAGGGGTTGATTTAGTGTTATTTGATTTCATTTTTAGTTTTCCTTAAAGATAACGAGCGTTGATTAATTCAGGGTCACGCAGCGCAGGAGTGCATAGGGCCCATGGCGGTCCTGACGACGTTCGGCAAATACAGCCAGTACACCGCTGATATCGGGTATCTGGCGACCGGTGTAATGGCAGACGCTGCCGGTCCAGCGGTAATGACCGGTACACCAGGAGGCCAGCCGTGAGCCGGGTGTCTGCCGGTAAATCGTCATCGCCTGGCGCTTACTGATGATGTTCATAGCCAGCCCCGCTCAGCAAACGAGACAATATCCCGGTGGCCGACGATCAAATGATCGAGGGTACGAATATCAACCAGCCGCAGCGTATTTTGCAGATTACTGGTGATAAGCCGATCCGCCTTGCTGGGCTCTGCCGCACCGGAGGGATGGTTATGCGCGAGGATCACCGCAGCGGCATTATGGCGCAACGCTGCTTTCACAATCTCGCGGGGGTATACTTCGGTATGGTTGATAGTTCCGGTGAACAGGGTTTCATAGGCCAGTAGTTGATGTTGGTTATCCAGAAACAGAACCATAAATTCCTCCCGCTCCAGTCCGGCCATTTTCAGGCGCAACCAGTCGCGGGTTTCCTCTGCCGAGAGGAACGATACACCGGGCTGGCGCAGGTGCTGTTCCAGTATCGACAGTGCCTGACGGATGATGCGCTGTGCGCCTGGGGTCAGGCTGATTGCCGCAGAAGGTATGACATCGGGCTGGATGGAAACCAGCGATAGTGCTGTTTTCATAAGGGAGTCTCCTTAGTCAATCAGCCGCATGATGCCGCTGCATTCAGGGTGGGCCAGCGCATAATCGCGCAGGCGGTAGTAGTGTTCACTGATAGCCTGGCAACCGGTACGACAGGCATGGTGACTCCAGGCCATCAGGCAGACGGCGATACCGGTGGCTTCGGTACTGAGCTCCGCGTCATTACCGTTATGCTCGTTAAACAGCGTGTAGCTCTCCAGCTCCGGCGGAGTCAGGAACGCGCCGCCATTCGACAGTATGTGAAAATCCCAGATGCCGCCCTGATAGTCGGTACTCCAGAGGTCAAGCCAGGAAAACACCTGGGGCTCGAGAAATACCCACTGGCGGACACGGCCAAAGCGACGACTCCAGAAGGCGATACGTTCTTCATCCGGGACAAGGCTGGCCGTGATAGCGGTGTGATCGGGTTGCATCTGGCGTACCGGTGTCGTTGTTGCTTCAGGTGTAGTGGTGTGTTGCATGATGAAATCTCGCTTTAAATGAATGAGTTAGATAGATACGGGGAAATGGATGCGATGCTGTCGGGTATCAGCTCAGCACCTGCTGGAGTTCTTCGGCCATCACCCATAACGCTCTGTTGAGCTTCAGGTCGCCGTCAATGCCTTTTACGGCGCGGGTGTGATTACGTTTTCCTTGGGCAGAGCGTCCGGCCAGACCGCCTTTTATCAGCGACTCCTGGATGCGGTTATAGACCGTCCACAGGTCGCCGGACTCGTCCTGCCAGCGGCGGGGAGCCAGAATCTGAGCTTCAGTCACCGGCTGGTGGTCTTCGCCAAAGCGGTACGTCAGCGCGGCTTTCGCAAAAGCCTGCTGCGCCGGGGCCGGGAGTTGCAGCGACTGCATGGCCTCGCGTTTTTCCTCCACGCGGTCAAACACGCCGAGCACCTCGTAAGCCCCTTCGATAACCTTCTCCACCACGTCTCCCCGGTGCGGCACGCGGATTTCGCTAAACGACTGACCGCAGACGAGTGAATTGGTACAGACGCTTCTGAAGTATCCCGGCAGCATCTGGTATGAACTGGAGCCATCGTGACTGTTGAGCAAAATAATCTCCGGCACCTGCATACCGGTAATCTGCCCGGCACGACGCAGACGCAGCAGATGCTTGGTGTGTTCACGTTTGCCGGGGTCCCTGACTCTGGACTGGCAGGCAAAGAACGGCTGAAACCCCTCGCGTTGCAGGTTCTCCAGCAATGTGATGGTGGGGATGTAAGCGTATCGGTCACTGCGGGATTCGTGGCGGTCTTCACTGAACACGCTGGGGACCACCTGCATCAGTTCTTCATGAGTTAATGGACGGTCACGGCGTATCTGGTTTATCCGCCCGAAGCGGCTGGCTAATCGCATAGGTCATTCCTTATCTAGTTAATGGGACGACATAAAAGAAAACGCCCCGCTCAAATGAGCGGGGCGTTGATGTGGTTATGGAATATACAAAGAGGTGGTTACTGGCGGGTGTTAAATGTCCAAGGATGAATATATTTCATCATATTTTTCATTACTCTTGTAGATATCATCATTATAAATATTTAAAAGGAAAGAGGCATGGCGTATTCCTCAAAAATCCACAGGGATAATATATAATTGAGAAATTATTAAAGATGGTCCTTTCTTTCGGTATGTCTTTTATGCTCCTCAGCAATAAGGCGATTCATGAAATCATCACGTTTCATATTTGAGGATGAGATCATTTCATTCAGCTTGTTATCATTCTCTAGGGATAATAAAAATTTTTTATTGATGTTACCTTTGCCTGCCTTTTCTCGGTGCTTATGGGTGGATAGAGCGCTTTTTATCTTCCTAAGAAACAATTCTTTTTTCTCTGGTGTATCCAGAATACAATCATAAAAACCAGTCAGGCATATTTTTTTATCTTCATCACTAATCGGTGAGAAATGCCGAGTGATATTTCCATGCAATTTTATCGAATAACTCCATAGATAATTTATCACTTCCTCGCTTTTACTAGCAAATGGATCGGGCTTATTTCCATTTGTTTGCCAATCATATTTAAAGTCATTAATTAGTTCTCTTTTCCGGTTTCCTGATTCATCTAGTGAATCAAAATACTCTACAATGGCGTTAAATCTTCCGCGATGATCGGGAAAAGCATCACCACGTCTTTGACGATGAGAATTATTTTTATGCCATACCCATAAGCAAATTCTTTTATCTTTAATCCACTCGAAGTCAGTTGGTGGCAACAATTCATCCTTACAGGCCGCCTCCATATCCTCTATGAACTGATCTATCCGCCGCTTATTTTCACGAAAACAATCGTTGAGTTCATCATTAATCCATTGACATATGTCACTCGTATTTCCAGATTTACTATCCCAGTCAAATTCATCGCGAATGCTTATTCTTGAACGTCTTCTTTCCATGTAACGGACATAAAACTGGCACTTTCGAATGTTAGATTCAGAAACATAATTTTCATAACTCATCAACAAACACCTCATTATGTAAACAATCACGCCGTGATTTTACCGTCATTCTGCATGATTTTATGGTGTTTTTGTCGCAAATTTATCAAAAATTAACCGAAAATGCGCCGTGACGATTTTAAAGGTCTAAAGAGTGAATGATGATCGACGTTGAACTTCAGTGAATGAATTTTTAGTTTTATCGACCAGACTATGCTCTGTCACCCTGGTTGGATATAGCCGTCAGTGCTAGCCAGTCACGACCCCGGAAGCAGTGATTCGTGATATATGCCATCATGCTGAAATAAGGTTATTACTGTTATTATACAGCTACAGTATATCTGACCGGATACAACGTACATCGTTATCAATACCCTATCTAATATTACTAACCAGAGTCAACTAAAAACTTACGTTCCTCTCTCATGTTCATGATGCAACATAATGAGGAACGCATGATGAAATCAATCCCAGTTACAAACGCTAATCACCCAACATCCCCTCATCTGGAAAACCGCCTGCACCGGCATGTAGACAAACTCTTCAACAAATTCTCCAAACTAATTCTGCTAAGAATCGATTTTGCCTATCTGAGTTACTCACCTGAGTTTACTCAGCAGGATATTCATGGCCTGTGTGCTGATATGGTTCAACTGGAGAACGCATTAAAAGATATCCACGGTATCGCGGGTTATCTCTGGGTTACTGAATATGGGGATAACCACCGACACCATGTACATAGTGCAATATTCATCAATGCTCAGTTACGCAATAAAGCCTGGCCGGTCTTTCAGGAGATAGCTGAGTGCTGGCAGCGTATTACCGATGCAGAGGGTTATGCTCATCGATGTACGCCACAGCGCCATTATAAAGTCAGAGGGGAAGAAGTAACTGAATACAATGACGATGAGGGGATAAACGCTATGAAATATATTCTCAGCTATCTGGCAAAGACTGAGCAAAAACCTGATGGAATAACCATCCGGTTTAGCACTATTCCAGATAGAACCCGCAGAGGAAGGCCAAGAGCCCATCTCTGGAAGTGATTTATTACGGCGACTGTTTTTGTCATGAGCAGTACCACATTCATTCTAACCCATCCCGGTACTGCTCTCCTGTTTACTGGAGAGAACATCATGACCAGCCTGCCAAATACATTATTAAGCGATCAATTAGTCGATATGAAATTCATCACCACATTTACCGGCCTCACAGATAAGTGGTTTTATAAACTTATCCAGGACGGGGGATTTCCAAAGCCAATTAAATTAGGCCGGTCTTCGCGCTGGCTGAAAAGTGAAGTGGAAAGCTGGCTGCAACAGCAGATAGCAAAATCCCGTGGATAAGTGAGGTAATAACCATGAACGATATGATCCCACTATCCGCACTGCAACGGCATTATCAGCGGCTCTTAAACCAATGCATTGCCTGTGATAACACAACGGGTCGTTTGCTATCTCGTCATCGTGACCTGCTCAGGGTAGTGCCTGCTGATATCTCCGGGATTGGTATCATGCTGGTTCCGGCGTTCTTACTCCCGTCATCACAAGCAGATTGTGGCGAACGGTTAGTACCTCGCTCTACCATTCTCTTTACGCCTGAGACGCCCTGGAGCAGCGTTCTGACCCGTGAGGTGCATAGATTGGGTCTGCGGGATTTCACGGCGGCATATCGCCATTTATCGCCGTATCAGCGTGAGGCTCAGGCGCTGGTGGTCTTCAGTGCATTACTTGCAAACCGTCAGCATCAACCGATACCAGATATCACCGACTGGCAGCGCACCAACCCGGAGCATCACCGGCTGGTGGACGAATATCTGTTCTTTGCCTTCTACGACCAATGGCGTGACATTCCAAAACCAGTGTAAGGCGATTATGATGGTTAGCTGTGTTTTGCTGGCCGCATCGTCATCGCGATTCAAAGCACCGGAAGCGCCTTCCAGTCGAATATATGCCCGGTCGTATCCATTACGTCGGCGTGGCCGCTGTGATGTTGCAGGTAATCGCGTATCGACTCCGGCTGTTCCCCCTGCCGGGTGATCCCCATCCATACTTCCATTAGTCGGTTGTTGTTTACCGTAGACCAGAGCGGCTGCTCGTTACCGGTTATCGAATCCTGTGCGGCAACCTGTGGGCTGAACCAGAAGAACATCGGCACCTGAATAGCCTCGTGCGGCGGGTGAGTCCCTGCGTGGTGATACATCACCTCGCCAGCAGGCTCGCGCACCAGTGCGTGATCGGAGAAATAGAGCACGGAGGCGTGTTTATCCTGTAAAAGCTGGAAGATCTGCCCCATCAGGGCATCGGTGAAATGCACTGAATTGTCATAGCAGCCATCCGGGTTATTCGCGTCCGGGAAAACAGCAGCGTTATGCGGATAGCGGTCGCAGGCGTTTTCATGGCTACCGTAAAGATGCAGCACAATCAGCTTTTTCCCTGGATGCGTCAGCGCATGATGTAATAGCGGCACTAGGGCATCATCATAGCCCTGAGCCACCCATTGCTGGTGGTGAGCCAGCGAAGCGATGGCGGTAATAATATTGTTGTGTGCGCCGCCTGTTCCCTGACGGCTGAACCACCAGGTATCAAAGCCTGCCTGATTTGCCACGCTGATAATATTATCCCGGTAATGCTGAAAATCATGGTGTGCAGGCGTATCGCCCGTCAGCGCTAGTGGTACAACCGTAATCGTGACGGGCGCACCGCTGGCTGCATGGCGAAACAGCAGCAGATGGTTACGCTGTGCCTCCAGTTCCGATGTCGTCTCTCGTCCATACCCGTAAATATGCATATTCGCAGTACGCTCTGACTCACCAATAATCAGCACGTAGGTATCAATGCCGGTATCGCGGGTGGTCGGTGCGTACTGTGGCGGATTCGCGGTGACGGAGGTGATAATCTGACTATCCCGCCAGACCTGTAAGAAAACATTGGCATTGCTCACTGGCGTGGCAGCCAGTACCCGCTGCAACGGACTCTGAAGATTATTGCTGCGCAGCTGGTGGATCACGGCCTGAATACTGAACCCGGCCAGCAGCAGAAAAAGCAGCATAGCTGAGATCTGGCGAAAACGGTTTGTCAGGCGGGGTGTTCTGATGACGCTCAGTAGCAGAATTGCCAGCACGATAATAAACAGTATCACGTAGCGGAAATAAACAGTATCACGTAGCGGAAATAAAGCCCCAGCATGGACAGCGATTCATCCACGTTGGAATCCAGAACGCTCTGTGCAAATCCATAGCTGAATGCCGAATGAAAGCTGAGCCAGGCCCAGCCGGTCAGGGTGATATCCAGCGCAATCAGCGCCAGCATGGGCAACGCAATACCGTAGCGCCAGCGCTTATGCGCAAGTTGCGAGAGGCTCAGTATTATCAGAACAAAGACCAGCATCCGGTTAAAGACAACATGACCTGGTGCTATCGGTATATTGGCGAGAACCAGCAATAGCGTGGCGATAATTAACGCGGACCAGCGGGAAATACAGGCGACAGAAACAGGCCGTAGCCGGATTTTAGACATAGCTTACCCTACCCGTAATTACAGGCTATTTTTCAGCAGAATGCTGCGGTTAGAAGGCTGGCGCTACCAGCGCCGCTACTGAGGAGAACATAATGCGGCCTTCATTTATGAGTCCCTGTTGGCGGGGAATGTAGGCATGTATCCCGATATCTTCGTTTACCACCACGAGTTATGAATATAACCATGCCGGAGATATGGATTATGCGGAACGGATGCTGGCAGATGTTCACGAGAAAGTCAGATCGTTTTCACAGATCAATTTTTCGAAATTGATCGTTTTCACCGATCAGGCGTGAATTCCGGGGATATTTCTCTTAATATTTTTAAGTTCCATCAATAAATGACCAATTTTCTATTGCTGAGTTATGACGCAGGTATCAGTAAGTTAGTCTGAATTATGGTGATGACATAACCAGCCATTGGGCTGGCGTACAGTGCGGTGATTTTCAGTGGGTGAGTAGAGGTATATAAACGATTAGCACAACAGCATTCTGGCCGGTGAGATACTGCGATTAGGGTTAACGGGTGATACGGTAGTATATACCGGTTCGGGGCATCATTGGCTGGCAGACGAATTCTCCGGTAAAAAATAAACCAGCATCAGAGTGAATTTAATAGACTCTGATGCTGTTCGTCCGGCGATATTGTGAGCAGTTTACATTGGCAGATTAAAGGTATTAGTCGCACTGTCTTTAGATACGTTATAACCTTTAGCAAAATAGTGCGTCTGAATATCCTGCGCCATAGCATCGGCCCCAATATTGCTGTTGACACATTGGGCTGTATATGTCTGCTGCCCATCAATAACCATGGTATAAGACCCGGTTTGACGACCATCTTTCAGATTGTAGCCGGATTCAAGTATTGCATAACCAACCTTACTGCCGTCATTGAATTTGAACCACAGCTCAGATTCTACATACGGCAAAGCGCCCGAGCGCATAGTCAGGTTGTATACCGTTAACAATTTATTGTCATCGAGCTGATCGTCATTCGGATATTCCCATGACTGATGGGTTTGATCATTAACGTAGCCGTACCAGACCACACCATTTTGAGCGTAAGCCGTAACCTGCTGATGGTCATCAAGATCGCACTGAAATACCTGATGCATATCGCCAGCGTGCGCCGTTGCAGTCGCCAGGATAGCCGCTGCGATAATAGATTTAATGGTTTTGGTTGTTGCCATGAGAGTCATCCTTTCCTGTGGTCAATGTTATTCAACGGTGTTTAACGAGACAGCTCTGAGGTCTGCGTATAACTTTTGTGGATCTTGTGGTCGTGCCAGGCTGCGGCAAACTGGGCCAGTCCCTGATTACCGTCACAGGTGTGCTGCTGAACAATCTGCCCGGCAACAGTTTCTGTATACAGCAACCCGCTGTGTGGCATGGTTTTGCCATCCGCGCCGATGGCGTAATCGAGCGTCATACGCTTGCCATTCTGCTCGACGCCAACGGAATACCCGGTCCAGTGCCCGCCGTATTTATCGAAGGTCCCACCGGAAAGAATAAAGCTGGAGTTATCATCGCCATTGTAGCCATAGGTTTCAGCAGTACCATCCTGCACCACCACGAACGCCATCAGCCCGTGTTGATCCAGGGATACCGCAAAAGTAGGGCCTTGGCTGATGTTATTGGTACAGGTCAGTACGGGTTGCATCGTGCTGATTGCCAGCGCAGAGGTTGATGCAAAGAGGGTCGCAGCCAGTACGGTATATCGGGTAAACATAATGCCAGTCCTTATGGGTGGAAGTTGCGGCGCTTAACGATGCATCTCATTCCGATAACCCAGGCAATAGGCATCGCAATAAACACCTCCAAAACAAAACGGCCCGTCCATCACTGAACGGGCCCGGAAATTATTCCGCTGCTGAAGGCGGTTGCTGGTCTGTGGGGGTGGCTGGAGCCAGCTCAGTCTGCGTTGTGGGCTGAGCCTGACCGCGTAACAGTTGATGTTTTACCAGCGAATCCGGCAGGGCATTGATGCAGTAGTTGATGTAATACACGTTGAACAAAAAGGTATAAAAAAGATTCATCTTTAGCTCAAAGTGGAACTGTGTCAGCGCGTAATGCTGTAGCGCTGAACGGGCTTTAAACGCCCAGACAATATATAAAACGCCGCAGGCTATTGTGAGAATAAAAGTCAGAGCAATCATTACCACTGGCGTATGGATATAGTTCATTTCATCAACACGCGGCATAGAGTACGGGCGCAGAAACGCGGCGAGGCCAAAGCAGACCGCCATCCAGATAACCAGTAATGACGAGGAAAACTTGCGTCCGGTTTCCTGCATGATGGTTTCCTGGTGTTTCCAGAGCCACAGCAGCGGGTAAACGCCGCCAGTAGCAACACTCAGCAGGACAAAATGTAACGTTGGGGTGGTGAGCTTATCTTTTAACGCGGTGATGGATGACATTCAGTAACTCCTTTTATTTTCAGATAATAAGGCCCCGTTGCTGTACAGATGTGCAGCAGCCTTTCCCGTGAACAGAAAACGGTAAGCAGGACAGATTAAAGGTTAAAAAATGGTATGACGTGGTGAATTGCGGTAGGGGGACGCTCCCTGAAATGAGACGGTTTATCCGCTCTTTACAATATCAAAATAAGGAATGTGGATTGATCGTTTGTTCCGATCATGATTTCAATGATTGATCGTTGCAGCCGATCAGGAGGGTGAAAAAGCATCAATTTAATTACCGTGAGTGATGTTTTTGACAAAATATATTTTGAATGTAAATTAATTAACAAAATATGCGTTATTGTTCTTCCCGACTAAGAAGTATGAAAAATGGAAAGAGTGAAATTTATCCATGTTGGTGACGGAGCTATCGTTTTATTTCCCATTAGATGATGAGAGAACATTGATTTTTTTCGAGCATACAGCGAAAAAGTCGAAGCTCTCCCGCAAGGGAGAGCCCGGACAGAGAAGTGGCTGAAATGATATAGGGCTGAAAAATCAGGAGGCTCCAGGGCATCTGTGGAGGGATATATCACATTGCCTGCAAGCGATCGCCTTCAATGTTGTGGCTGTTACAGATAATGATGGGGTGGGAAGGCTCAAAACAAACTCTTAATTATCAAATGTTAGCATGCAAGTATGGCAAATATATTCGTCGAAGACCTCCCCATCCAGACCACCACCGGCCGTAGCACCAAGTGCTACCCCGCTTCCCATCCCCACCAGAAATCCGATCACCCCACCAGCAATCGTTCCAACGCCGGGAATAATTGAGCCTGCCGCCGCACCGAGCGCTGCACCCTCAGTACCGCCAGACATACCCGCAACGCCACCGGCGATTGCGCCAATACCACCTCCAATTTTTCTACCGACATTTCGTTTCTGTGTGTTGGTTGAACCGCAATGTGGACAAATCATTTTTATCTCCTGAGGCAATTAAAATAAAACCC
>PPYE01293861.1_pt1 | contig 14878 bp, 26 predicted proteins | sample 1559881 | NCBI WGS metagenome assembly PPYE01 (sample SAMN08240022, study PRJNA423297) | Human gut metagenome, whole genome shotgun sequencing project. | reverse complement strand
CGCTGTCTGTTCCGAGAGAGGCAACAACATAGCCTTTGCCTTCTTTTTCAAGGTTGGTGGCGCCTGGCTCGAATTCAACTGAATTATATAGTTTACTACACCATCAGAGTAAAAATTTAAACCCGCAGATCTTGTGGGTATCCTTATCTATGTATATCTCCTCAATAATACTCTTCCAGAATGTCTTCTTATGGGAATAATCCAGTCTTTCATAGACGTCGCGCCAGTTTCCATTAAGTTTCGTTTCGATAGGGCGGTAGGATTCAACAGTAATAATCTTTGAGTCCTGACGCTCCTTCTCCAACGTCTTTTCCAGTTTCTCGTATTGCTCATCATAGTATTCCATGGTTATGCGGCCCTTCTGGAATAGGATATTCAGGCGGTCTAATTCGGCCTTGATCCTGTAGGTGCTGTCCTTCTTCTTGGCGGCCTTCTGCTGCAGGCTCTTGACTTCATATATGCAATGCTGTAGTTCCGGATATACATGAGCAAGCATATATTCTTCCACGACGGACTCTGAAATGCAAGGCCCGGTATGCTTCGTAAGTTTCTTCTCGCATCTGTAGCGCTTATGCTCTGTACGCGATCCGTCTTTACAGGTATGACGCTTCGTATATCCGGTCATAGTAGCCCCGCAATGAGGGCATTTCACGAGCTGGCTGAACAAATACGGCACCTTGGTGCCAGGATAGGTCTTGGACTGGCATATCCTGAGTATCTTCTCGTGCTGCTCGGGAGTGATGTACGGCTCGCAATATCCAGGCCTACCATACCTCATTCCGGCATACACTTCGCTTGTCAGCATGCGGTCCACCTGGTACTTGGAAGGTGACCGATCTCCATATTTTTCCAGCGAATAAAAAATCGTGGCGCGCTTAGAGTAGCAGGTAAAGTAATACCGGAAGATATCATCGGTTATGCTTTTGGTAGCCTCGTCTTTTGCCAGATGCTTATCTACATTCTTATACCCAAATGGAATTGGTCCATTAAGGTGCTCCTGGTTTCGCTTCTTGTGCTCGAAGACTACCTTGATTCTTTCGGATGTCCGATCGGACTCGTTCTGTGCCACGGCCAGCATGATGTTGATCTTCAACTGGCCATCAGCGGTTGAAGTATCATAGTCTTCTAAGATGGTTTTCCAGTTGCAGTTATGTTCTTCCAATATGGCCTGCGTATTGTGGTAGTCCTTCACATTGCGGAACCACCTGTCAAGTTTCGTTACAAGAACAATATCTATCTTATTGGCCTTGATATCATCTAGGAGCCGCATGAAGTCTTTCCGATTCTGGAGTTTCTTTCTGGCCGTCAGCCCCTCATCAATGTAGTAATCGACGATCTCATATCCATGGCTTTTCGCATACTCGGTCAAGAGTTCCTTTTGCGTATCAAGAGACAGTCCCTGCTGAACCTGGATGTCTGTAGATACGCGGTCATAGATTGCGCATCGAATTATTTTTCCCATCATATCACTTCCTTGATTATAAATTCTATTAAAAAAGGTTTAAAAAATACGCCCACTTGCGGGACGCATCCAGAAATGATATAATGCTCTTGCGAAGGAGATTCTATCATCCGGCACGTCCGGCAGGTAGTATCTGTGAAACCGTCTCAGAAATGGGGCGGTTTTATTTATTATTATTCTTCTTCCTCATCTTCCTCTGGCATATAACTAATTGAGTAGTTTTCGTCACTTGATAAGGATTGCCTGAATTCTTCTGCCAACATGGTTTTATTAAATTCAGCAGTTGGTTCTATATCAGTTACTAATTTTTCGAGTTCGTCAATTGTGGTGTAGAAAAACTCCTTTCTCATATTAACTTTATTTACGCGATTATTATTTAAAATTTGATGAAGTTTGCTTTCAAGCCCTACAGCATCATCAGAAAAGATAAAACTATGTACATCAAATTTGAATGGAACGGAAGCATCTCCTAATTCGTTAACTCGATCCTGGGGATTAAGGCGTCGAGTCATCCCTATCTTGAACACATTATCTCCAAATGAACCAAGGTTGCTGATTATATATACATTTCCGGCTTTTCCATTAGCAAGGTTGGATATTTCTTCTTTTTTTACTACAACATCCGCAAGTTGAGACTGTAATTCAAGGATGCGGTCATTAAGTTTTGCTAGTTCAATATCATTTGCTGATGACAGTTGCTCTTTAAGTTTTTCAATTTCGCTTTGATATTTCGATTCTTCTTGTTCTACTTTCTTACGCTCTGCCTCTAACGCCTTTCGCTCTTCTGCCTCTTGCCTCATTTGCTCGCGTAGAGCCAATTGTTCTTGTCTAGCCTGCTCTTTCTTTACATAATAATTATATTCGATTTTTACAGCATTGATAAACAGGTACTCTATTTCACCTATAAATTTCGTGAGTGTTCCAGCAATGCTTTGATTTCCATCGCCGGCTATTTTAAGATATTTCTTAGTTACGGATTTCACATCTTCTATAGAATTATCTAATTTCTCGTATTTTAAATTATAGAGAATATTTTGCAACTCTGCCCTTAATGCAATTACCATTAACTGGTAAATGGCTTGGTTGGCTTTCGTAGTATATCTGGATGAATATTTTTTTAGAATAGAGTCTATTTGCTTGTCGTTTTCCCTATATGCCTTTCTTAAGTCCTTAACGTCCATGCAATGCAATTTTAAGATTACGGAAGGGCTGATCTCTTCGAGATCAGTCAATTCGTTGTCCGGGAAACGTAATATGCTTTGTTGCGGCTCATAATTTAAATATTTATCAAAAGTATAGTTAATAGCCTTTACGAGTTCTTTCGAGCGGCTAAGTTTATTTGTCTGCGTCTTAACCTTTTTATTTAGTGACGCTTCTTCTAAACGAAGAGTATTCAAAGTATTTAAAACTTCTTTACATTTTTCATCCCGATCTGAAATCATTCTGTCCAAATCATTTATTTTTTTCTGCAGATCTGCCTCAGCAATTCTCTGCTTTTCAGAATACTCATATTTGAGTCGGATCTGTTTTTCATGGGCCTCCTTGTCTAATGCATCAGTCATTTCTTTGACTTTAAAATAATCAAATCCGCCCAATTCATCTAGCATTTTTTTCATACTATCCGTAGAATCCTGCAAGTTTTGATTATTTTGAATCAAATTCTGATTTTCCTGTTGTAATCGCGCGATTTCGGCTTTGAACTCGTTAATTCTAAAAATATCCCCTAATCCCATTTGTTTTTCCTTTCTTTAAAAAAATATATACCATAAATTACCAGTTATATCTAGATATCTATATTGTAGAATTAGTGTATGAAGATACTGCTGGACGAAATAATGTATAAGAAAAATCTAACTGTAAACCAGGTATCTCAGATGACCGGCATTCCACATACGACCATAGTGGACATTAAGAACGGTCATTCTAGCCCTCGAATGGATACCATGGAAAAAATAGCCAAAGGCCTTCATATCCATATCACAGACCTTTTTGATTCAGAATATAAATAAAGTGGTCGAGATCTCGACTGATTCCAAGCACTTCCAATAGATATACCCCAATTATGTGTTTATATAAGTAGGAGAGTGGAAAAGTTATCCACATACTTATCAACAAAAAAGTACAAACAAATGTTCGAAACCTTATTGAACATCCTCAGTCCCCGTGCTAATATATTTTCAAGGGTAGAACAAATGTTTGTGGTGCGGAGGTATTACATATGGAAAGCGATGAGTACAGAAAGCAAATTATTCAAATGGTTGGCCAAATTACAGATGACGTCATTCTGAGGCGTATTTATTTTATACTGGTTGTTATTGCGGGAACTGATTTTTAAATCGGTTCCTTTTTTAATCGATGCCTAAGCACGCTTTCATGAATTCCTCTATGTGCTGTAGTTTTTCAGGGGAAGCCTCTGCTATTGCATTAAGCATGTTGCGGGCAATCTGGTTTTCTGTGACGCTTAACTTTCCTAAATTAAGGGAGAATCTGTCATCTTCATTTACTTTAGTGAACATATTCTCGTCTCCACCTTCTCCGGTACGGAGCCAGACTTCATTTATGCCAAATTCTGAGCAGATTCTATTAATATGTATATCTTTGGGTTTTCGATCACCTGTTTCAAACATCGCAAGAGTAGATGCACCTATATCTATTTTTTTTGCGAATTCCCTCTGGCTTAATCCTAATTGCTTTCTTATTTTTTGGATTCGTTCGTTCATTATGAAACCTCCTTCTTGAAATTACTATATCATAAAAATGTTCACAATGCAAGCATGAAGTATTGACATGGTGCTTACATTGTGTTAATATATGCTTACAAAGCAAACTGAAAGTGAGGTGGAAATAATGAAAAAGGATATTGTTAAGGACATCAGACTTACTGATGATACGGTGGAGAATATCAAGATTATGGCCCCATACCTTGATGAAACATCGCAGAACCGCGTGTTTGGCATGATGCTTGAGGCGGTTAAGAATTTGGAATCTGATGCTGAAAAGAAGGCTGGATAGGGAGGGATGGGTGAAGCGTAAAGATATGACATCCGAAGAGGACAGAGCGTAATTACAAAGTTGCTGACAGGTGCGCAAATGTAGCAATAATAATTGGCGTACTGACAGTACTGATTAATATTACAGCGAACTTAGATAAGATATTATCATTCGGATATTATGTACTATCTTGTCTACATTGATTAAAAGCGTTGCTACAAAAGCTGAAATGGATATGATGATAGAAATATTAGCACGGAATTTGGCTGCTATAGACTTTTTCTCAGCCGATTTTGCAATTTCCAATGCTCTTGCCTGCGCAATGGAATCCATTAGGGAGAATCCCTTAAAAGTAACAAAGGATGTTCCTGTTTTTTGAACATGAGGAATACCATCTGCTGTTCTTCCAACAGCAGAGTAACCGCCGATTAGTTCATCTTTTACGCATTGATAAAATATTTCGTTGTACTCTTCAGGAGTGCATTCGGGGAATTCACTATAAGACAAATTTTGTTCGGATATTACATAGTTTAGTATTTTAACAACAACGTCTTCATATTCGGTTTTACTTTTTATCACTTAAGATGCCTCCTTGTTCACAGGCTCCTTTTAGTAAAAATACTAAATTTCTATACTTATAATAATTCTAAAAAAATTAAGAGTCAAGCGATATTACAGATAATGGAAAGCGAGGTGATATGAGGCTCCTTCTTATGTACTTGGAATTACAATTCCTGTACATAAATTATAAAAGATGGATGATTGAAAAGCAACAGTTTGATGATAGGAGTTATAGAAAGAAAGCAGGGCAGGTAGGGAAGGAGATGATGTAAGTGTTAACGGTGCTATTTGCAATTACGACAATTATATGTGCTTTGGGATGGCTTAAGAGGTATGTGTCGTGTGGAGCAATTATTTACTACATTCAAAAAAAGCAGTACATGCTTCCAAGTGATTCTGAACTGAAAGAATGTACTGACTTTGTAGTAAAAAATATGCTGAAAGATATTTTTAAGTAATTCCAAGTTCGCTTTTTATTATAAGTGTGAGAATGCCAGAGGCGACCTGTGAAATTGTTGATACAGAGTTTGAACCGACTTTTGATAATACGCCCTTGGTCTTAGACCAAACATTATCAGAGCGGATATCTGCTAGAAATTGATGTCCGGTATAAGTAATATCTCTTATTTTCAATATTAGTGTTCCGTGATTTGTTTCACGCTTAAGAACTTCAATAAAGCCGGCTTCATATAATTTTAGACATGAGTAGCGAAGGTCATCTTCATTATAAGAAGTAAGTTCATTGGATAGTTTGGAAAATGATAATGATTCGTCATACGGGATGTCTTCCATTACGAGAAGGATATCTCTCATACAGTCAGGGTTAAGTTTCATAATTGTATCTCCTTTCTATGTACTTGGCTGCTGCAATAGCCTGTAATTACAGTATAGGAGGTCTGAAAAAAATTATCAAGAAGAGATAGAGGGTTTAAATCATGCCAGATTATCGCAACAAGTACAAACCGTAAGGCATATACATATAGTGGAAAGAAGGGAGGGATCGTATGGCAGCGGATGCATCAGAAGCAAAGGACGCTGACATTGGGAAACAGGTCATGGATCTGCTGATCTTCCTGCTGGAGGATCAGACGGGAACGCCATACGAATATCGTCGGATTGATGATGAGGATAAAACCGCTTAGGCGGTAGAAGGGAGGACAAGCCTATGAGCGAAGAGGGGTACCGCAGGAAACTGATCCTGCATAAACGAAGAAAGCGGGACAGGCTTATAAAAATAGCGCTAGGAATACTGGCCGCGATGTTAGCAGGCCTAGGCGCAATTATAGTAGTGCTGATCTACTGCCGGATGGTGGGGCCGTTATTTTGAAGAAGGAGGAAATTAGGATGAAGCATTATAGGATATGCATACAGGCAGAGAGGCATGAGTTTGACTATCTCTGCAGCACGATCAGCGATGCATACGGCGCGGTCGAGGACGCGTCGATCGCATTTAATCTTAACCTCGACATGGATAGCATCATGCGCGTGCTGGTCGATATGGATCGAAGGAACCTTATTGAGACGGATCGGTATCACATCCGAATCCGCGTGGAAGATGGAGAAGTGTAGAAGGGAGGTGAGGAAGTTGACGAAGGAAAGATGGATGGACATCGGGCTTGGTATGGAGCCGCACCTGAAAGGGATCGCAAGGATCGCTTCGCTGGCTGGCATGGATATAGTAAGCATTGCGGCCACGGATGGCGGACATATATGGGCAACCCACATCGATGACGATGACGGAAGACATTATACCATTGACATCAGGCCAAACGGGATAACGGAACTGTCGATAGACAGAAAAGTGTTCTATACAAAAAATTAGAGCGCCTTCATAGGCCGGCAAGCCTCGGGCGCTCAAGAAATTTAACCAATTAAATTATAACAGATACGGAGGAAAATGCAAATGAATCTTTACGAACTAACAGAACAATACGATGAGGTAATGAGCCTGCTCTATGATAACGAGACGGACGAGCAGACGATTCTGGACACGCTGGAATCCATTGACGGCGAGATCGAGGACAAGGCTGACAATTACGCAAAGATCATCAAAAACATGCTGGGCGAGGCGGAAGCGGTCAAGAGGGAGAAGGACAGGCTGCAGGCAAGACAGCAGGCGCTGGAGAATCGTGCGAAGTGGCTGAAGGATACCCTGCAGGCGAACCTGGAATTTATCGGAAAGACCAAGTTTAAAACAGCACTGTTCAGTTTTTCCATATCCCAGAATGGAGGAAAGCAGCCGCTTGCCATTACGGAGAACATCGAAGAGATCCCAGGAAAGTACCTGATAGCACAGAAGCCCGTGCCAAACAAGGATGCGATCCGCGAACTGCTGCAGAGCAGGGAAGTCGAGTGGGCCAAACTCGAGCCGTATGGCACGCATCTTAATATCAGGTGATGGCCATGGAAGAAAAGAATATGGATGGGATCCCTCCATACCGCATGAACCAGATCGTGAAGACGGCCAGCGTGATAACGGAGCAGCTGGTCAATGGCCGGCATCTCTACCAGCCGACCTATCATGAATGCGAGATCTGCATAGAACTGGTGGCGGAGGCGATCCGAAAAAGCAAGAATGAATATAGGAGGAAATAGGATGTTTTTGAATAAGACGAAGTTAAAGCAATTGATCAAGAGCTCCTTCCGATGGGAAGGGCTCACGGTAGGGCGGGTCTATGAGGGCCTGGTCGTAGCCGGAGGAAGATGGATCACATGGACGGAGGATGGGTACATACCGAACTGGCTGAAGGCGGCCGTAATGGAATATACCGGGGAGCTGCCCAAGCAGGGATGCATGTTCAAGGCAAGGAAGGATGAGCCGATCCAGTATGAGATAGCGGAAAACAGCCTGTATGATCTGCCAGAAATGAAGCGAAAATGCAGATTTGCCTATACGGTCACGCCGGTCGTCATAAAAGACCAGCATTCCCAGATGCGGCTTCTGCAGCAGAATACGTCCGGAAGCATTCTGGCCGTGCCGGAAACCTGCTGCGAGATCATCGACCTGAGCGAGCTGGGAGATGAGAATGCGCCATCCGGACCGGCATCCGTAAGCGAATCCGGAGGCATCCTGCTGTATAAAAACGAGCATTCAGCATATGCATTTACACCGCTTGACGGGGTTAGGGATGATACAAGAGAAATCATGGATGCTGTTTTCGCGATTAATTTCAGCAGAATGGGGGAGGGGAAATAATGGCAATACCAGTTCTAATTATAGGAAAATCCGGAAGCGGAAAATCCGCAAGCATGAAGCGTTGCGTTGGAAAAGACTTTAATCTGGTCCGCGTGCTGAATAAGCCGCTCCCTTTCAGGGGGAAGATCAATGGCTGGATAACGGATGACTATCAGATCGTGTATAAGGCACTGAAGTCGGCGCCGGCAAAGTCGGTTATTATTGACGATGCAGGCTATCTTATTACGAATTACTTTATGAAGAACCATAGCACAAAGGGGAAGGGAAATGATGTTTTCGGGCTCTATAATACCCTTGGAGACAATTTTTGGGGCCTGATCCAGTACATTATCAATGAGATGCCAGCGGATAAGATCGTCTATGTCATCATGCATGAGGATACGGACGACTACGGAAACGTGAAGGCAAAGACGATCGGGAAACTGCTGGACGAGAAGATATGCCTGGAAGGGATGTTTACGATTGTGCTAAGAAGTGTAAACAATCTTACAGAACATAAATTTATCACCCAGTCAGATGGCGGTGCGATCAGCAAGTCTCCGGAAGGGATGTTCGAGGATCTGGAGATACCCAATGATCTTCTTTATGTAGACAATAGAATCAGGGAGTATTACGGCATACAAAATTCAAAGAATCAAGAAAGAGAGGATGAGACATTATGATAGCAAAGCCACAGGGATACGATGAAGCACAGGCATTTACGGGGGAGTTTGCGTCTCTTCCGGCTGGATGCTACATATGCATTATCAAGCAGGTGAGCATGGTGCAGAGCCAGAAGGGGCGCGACCAGATTGCCGTCCTGTTTGATATCGCAGAAGGAGAGCAGAAAGGATTCTATGACAGGCAGTTCAAGGCGGCAAGGCTCCAGGATCCTGAAGCAAAATGGAAAGGCGTACATAAGCAGATTATGGATGGATCTAGTCTTCCATTCTTCAAGGGGATGATGACCAGCATTGAAAGATCAAATCCGGGATTTTCCTTCCCATGGGGCCAGAAGGATAACGAAAAGACTCTGGTAGGCAAAAAATTTGGCGCAATTATGGGAAGGGAAGAATTCCTTACGTCTGGAGGGGAAAAGCGCATGGCAACCAAGATAGCGCAGATCCGCAGCATAGACGGCCTGAAGGACGCAAAGGTGCCGGAGGACAAGCTGCTCGGGGATGATGCAGGAGCCGCCAGCACGCCCTCGCAGTATGGACCGGCAGACGAGAACGGATTCATGAATATTCCGGATGGCATCGATGAAGAACTGCCATTTATGTAGGGAGGACTACGAGGAGGTAAAACAGGCATTAAGCATGAAAAAGGTGGCCGAATTTTACGGGCTCCAGACAAACCGGCAGGGGTTCTGCCTCTGCCCCTTTCATGCGGACAGCCATCCCAGCATGAAGATCTACCAGCATGACAAGGGATATTTCTGCTTTACCTGCCACGAAGGCGGCGATGTGGTGAAATTTGTGGGAAGGCTTTTCGGCCTGACCAATGAAGAGGCATGCAAGAAACTGATCGAGGACTTTTCCCTGCCTGTAAAGACGGAAGGGCTTTCCTACCGAGAGAAGAGGGAGCGTCAGGAGCGGCAGGAAAGATACAGGGAACTCCAGAAGTTCAAGGCGATGGCAATGGCGATCCTGAAGGGCTACTGGATGCTTCTCTGCGAGGCGGCGAACGATTTCGCGTCCCCGCATTTCGAGGAGGCGCTACAGGAACTGTCCATTGTGGAATACAGGATGGACTGCCTGGAGAAATGCCCGGAAAAGTACTACGCAGACAGGAAGGCGGTGAGAAGACTTGGAGAAATCAAAAGACGAATTGCTGGATGGAATGATGGAGCTTACTCCCGCTGACCCGTTCCCAGATGAAGTTTTTTATAAGATTTTTGAGATAGAGGATATCGTAGAGCGGACAAGGTATATCGAAGGGATGAAAACCAGAGCCAGGCAATTGAAGCGGATCAGCGAGTTTAACTCGACATTAAAGGCCTTCTTCCAAGACTATGCGCAGAAGATGAAGGAAACCGGAAATAAGACCGCCTTTACCGGCCAGCCGGTAGAATTGGAGTGCGGGCAGTGGAGGGCGAATGATCTGGGCGTAACCATGCAGCGTTTTGACAATAAGGGGATGCCGGTTATTGTCAATGCCTGCACGCATCCGATTCTGCCGATGGAGATTTTGAAAAATGTCGATACTGGGGATGAGCGGATCCGCCTGTCCTATTTTAAGTATGGGACATGGAACCAGGTTACGGTTGGACGTGATGTGTGCGCAGATAACAACTCCATTGTAAAGGTATTGAGCAAGATCGGTATCGAGGTTACCACGGAGAATGCCAAGAGCCTTGTGAAGTATATCAGTGACTGTGTGGGATATAATCCAGCAAAATTAAGCCCTAAACGGTCAATTAACCGGCTTGGCTGGGCTGGCAATGAGTTCATGCCCTATGCTCAGGATATTGTCTATGATGGCGATGAAGAGTTTGATTCTATTTATCATAACATTGGACAGGGTGGAGATTATGAGATTTGGAAAGAGCATTGCGGCGCCTTAAGAAAAAACAAGATTATCCGTCTTGCATTCGCGGCCAGTGCAGCCAGCGTGGTGATAAGCCTGGTGAATGCCCTGCCATTTGTTTTTCACATTTGGAGCGGGGAATCTGGCACGGGAAAAACCGTGGCTATCATGGCGGCTATGTCCATCTGGGGCAATCCCAAGATGGGCGGGCTGGTCAAGACCATGGACGTCACCCAGTACTATCTGACGAAGTCAGCGGCGTTCCTGCACTCAATCCCATTTGCTGGAGACGAGCTGCAGACCATCAAGGATCGCTGGACAACCAACTTTGACAAGCTGATCTACAGGGTAACGGAAGGAATCATGCGCGGGCAGGGAAAAGCGTCTGGCGGCGTAAAGGAGACCATGACATGGAGCAACAGCTTCCTGTTTACGGGCGAGGAGCCCATCACGAAGCAGAACAGCCGGGCAGGATCAAAGAACCGGGTAATAGAGATTGAAGTAGAAGAAAATCTGATCGAGGATGGAAATCATACCGTATCTGTCCTTACAGCGAATTACGGCCATGCCGGAAAAATTCTGGTAGAGTACCTGCAGAATACGGAGGCGAAGAAACTCAGGGAGGAGTATAAGCGTTATTTTGACGCCATGTGCAACCTGGATACGACGGAAAAGCAGGCGATGGCGATGGCGTGCATCCTTCTGGCAGATCGAATTCTGACAGAAGTGATTTTTACCGATGAGGAGCCGTTAAGGATCAAGGATATTAAAACATACCTGCGAAGCGCAAATGAAGTGGATGTAGCGGAACGGTCCTATCAGGCAGTGCTGAACTGGATTGCCAAGAACCCGGTGCGGTTCCAGAACCCGAATGGGACAGACTCCCTGAATAAGGGAGAGGTCTGGGGCAGGATCGATGAGGATGAGGAGCATCAGGAAAAGCCTCCAGTAGCCGTGATCAATAAGGATGTGCTGTGCGAGTTTCTGGAAAAGGCGGGATTCGATTATGCGGCTGTCAGCAAGAAATGGGAGGCAAAGGACCGGATCCAGCGCAACTCGCAGGGGAAATACATCCACAATACAAGGGTGTATGGAATCAAGGCAAACTATATCAAGCTGAATATGGAGCCAGGAGCAGATGAGGAAGGCTTCATGGATATCGAGGAGGAGCAGGCGAGGCTTCCATTCGACTAAAAATGTCTAACCTTTTAGAAATTATCATTTTGGTTAGACAAAAGGTTAGACATAAGATTGGCTTAAACACGCGGTTTATAATATACAGTCTAACCATCTAACCTGTCTAACCATGATTCATATATCGTAACGCGCGTAAAAATCATAGTGAATTTTTTTCTTTAAAAATCTGTGGTTATGGTACAGAAATTTAGGGTAGACGGTTAGACATGGCGATTTTACGGGCTTTTCAGGGTGCAAACCGGGAAAAAACAGGGTAGACATTTTCGGAAAAAGGTTAGACAACGGGATCATAGGAGGAAAAACGAATGGCAGATATGGAATTTTTAAGAAGGCTCCTTACAGATGCGGAGCTGGAACTGAAATATATGGAGATGTACCAGGAAGAGACGGAGAGGGCCAGGAAGGATAATGCAGGGTATGCAAGACTCTGGGACATGAGAGCTCCTTCCAGGCAGCGGATCAGGGACGATCTCAGAATGATCCGCAGGGTGACCATGGATATAGAGAGGGGACTGGGCAGATGAGGCACTACGGATATCTGGAACGGATCCGGCATCCGGAACGGGAATGGTTCAGCTTCCTTGGCGGCGATGACCTGACGGTAATCATTCACAAGGACGCAGGGCAGAAGCAATTATTTTTCCCAGACTGGCAGTCGTGCGATAACGGGGATGGAATGCTGACGCTTGATTCCATCAGAAAGCAGGTAGAGGACATGCATGGAAGGGCGATAATCGTAGTCATGGCGGAAAACCCTTTGAACGGGTATGTATACCGATATGGGAACTATGGAGATTTCTGGGTACAGATCGGAAGCGTCAGAGGATATGCGTAAGGAGGAATTGAATATGAGTAACAAAAGCAATGGAACAGCATTCGAGAGGGAATTTGCCCAGATGCTTTCGGAGCATGGATTCTGGGCGCATTGCCTGAAAGACAATCAGAACGGGCAGCCATTCGATGTGATCGCGGCAAGAAATGGAATTACTTATGTATTTGACTGCAAGGACTGCCAAGGCGGATCCTTCAGGCTGAGCAGGATAGAGGAGAACCAGCACAATGCGATGTCATTATGGAGTAGCACAGGGAACCGTCCGGGACTCTTCGCGATTAGGATGCAGGGCATGGTCATTCTGGTGCCTTACCGCATGCTTGCAATCATGATGGAGAGCGGGACGAAGCAGGCGACCAGAATCGAATTAATGCGCTGCGGGAGGCTTTTCGAACGATGGATCGAGCATCGGAACCGCCTTGATAGGAAGGTGACGGGATGCAGGTAACAATCAGCAATGAGATATATATCCGCGACCCATCCCCTGAAGTTGTTCAATGGGCCCGGGAAAATCTGATCATCCCAAATCCCGAGTATGCGAAGAAGCAGCGCATGGGACTATGGACCGGAAGCACTGAGAAGCAGCTGCACCTGTTTTATGTGGATGGCGACAAGATCGCCCTTCCATGCGGAACGGGGAAGCAGATCCGGAAACTTCTGTCCGGAGCAGAATTTCATCAGGACCTGGCTGACAATGGAGAATTGGAGTTTCCTGGAAGCGTGCCGCTGTATGAATATCAGGAGGAGGCGGTAAGCGCCATGAAAAAGGCTGGATGCGGGATACTGCAAAGCCCGTGCGGATCCGGCAAGACACAGATGGGCATCGCGCTGGCGGCAAGGCTGCAGCGGAAGACATTGTGGCTGACGCACACGCAGGATCTGCTGTGCCAGTCCTATGACAGGGCGAGGGAATACTTTCCGGACGAAATCCTGGGGAAGATAACAGACGGAAAAGTTCACATTGGCAGCCACCTGACATTCGCTACCGTGCAGACCCTCAGCAAGCAGGATCTGACGAAATACAAGTACGCTTGGGATGCAGTGATCGTTGACGAGTGCCACCGGGTGTCCGGGACGCCGGCAAGCATGAAGATGTTTTACCGGGTGATCAGCAGCCTGGCATCCAGATATAAGTACGGCCTGAGTGCCACGGTGCATCGCGCGGACGGGCTGATCAAGAGCACGTTTGCAGCGCTTGGCGATGTGCAGTATCAGGTGCCGGATGAGGTGGTCGCAGAAAAGACCATGCAGGTCAATGTCCTGCGGCGCGATACTGGGATCAAGGTCAGCAGGGTGTGTCTGGATACGGACGGGACGCTGGTATACAGCAAGCTGATCAATTACCTGACAGGAAGCCAGGATAGATGCCTCGTGATCGCAGAGGACCTGAAATCAAACCGGGATCATTTCAACCTGATCCTATCTGACCGTCTGGAGCACCTACATAGCCTGCAGAACATGCTTCCGGAGGACCTGCGGAGGCAAAGCGTGATGATTGATGGGAAAATGACGAGCAAGAAAGCAAAAGCGGAACGGGAGCAGGCCATAGAAGACATGCGATCCGGGAAGAAGCACTTCCTGCTCGCCACCTACAGCCTGGCAAAGGAGGGGCTGGATATTCCAAGGCTGGACCGCCTGTACCTCACTACCCCTAAGAAAGACTATGCGGTGGTGACGCAGAGCATCGGCCGGATCGCCAGGACATTTGAAGGGAAGGATCAGCCAGTCTGCTATGATTACGTGGACCAGATTGGATTTTGCGAGAATCAATATAAGAGGCGTAAAACCAGTTATAGGAAAGCGAGGTGCAGGATTATTGAATGATGCGGACATGATCCAGCAGAAAGTGAGAGGGATCTATAATGACTGCTGGGGATCTTATAAGCAGTACCTGAACGATCATGATATGGGGGAATTCAACAAGCGTGTAACAGCGTTGAAGGAAAAATACGGAAACGACGAGTTTCTGATTGGTATCCTGTATGCATTTGCGCCGATCATCAATACATTGCATGCGGAATACCTGATGGGAATTTCAAGGAGATAGTAGTAATTGGGTGAGTATACATGAGAGCAAAAAACAAGCAGCAGACCGTCCGGCAAGACTAGAATCTGCTGCAATTCCCTAAAA
>PPYE01662460.1_pt1 | contig 14879 bp, 9 predicted proteins | sample 1559881 | NCBI WGS metagenome assembly PPYE01 (sample SAMN08240022, study PRJNA423297) | Human gut metagenome, whole genome shotgun sequencing project. | reverse complement strand
ATCAATATCTACAGTTTTCAAGGTTCTTTTGAGCCTATTTTTTCACGGCTCATTTTTCATAGATTACTTGACACTACCGCTTTGATGATTTTTATATGCTCTGCGCTTTGCGCAGCAAGCGTTTAAATGCTCTTGGTTTTTCGTACCAAAATCCTGTTTCTGCCTGGTGAAAGCATGATTTCCAATGTACCTGCCACATGGAAGGAACTCTTTTCTTCCTGTCCGTTCTTCTCGATCCGGTAACTGTAGGCTTCATTCATCGATACAAGCAGGACACTCTCCCGTCCGCGGCGATTGTCACAGAAAATCTCCGCTTCTGTACAATCGTCTGCCATCTGCACAGAATCGATCCAGGTGTCAAAACCGGCCGTCACCCTGCCCGGCATGTAATACGCATGATAAAAAATAACAATCGGCGCTGACAGTCCGCCAAACTGATGGAACCATCCGCCTCTTCCCGTACGGATCTGCAGCATTTCAAACGTATTGTAACTGAAATCTGTCTCTTTGCTCCATGCCTCCAGCGCACGGCGGACGATCGCAAAAGCAAACTCACCTTCTCCCAGATCCAGCATTGTCTTCCAGATAAAATACTGATAAGGAAACCAGACGCTTCCATTCCAGTAACCATTGTCATAATAATACGGCGCACTCATATCTACTGTGGAAATTCCCACTGCAGACCACAGTTCCCGTTCAGATTTCAGATGACTGAGAAGATGCTGTGTCTGCACGGGCGTACAGATTCCCGCCATCAGAGGCGTTACGCCATCCACACCGCAGTTATAATTATTTCCTTTTTCATCCCGGTAAATATGCAGAGCATTTCCCGCCTCGTCGTGAACCACATACCCAAAGTAACCGCTCTCCTCATCCCACGAATATTCCTGGAGGGCATGAGAAACTCTCTGGATATCCTCTTCATATTCCATGGCGTCTTCCGAACATCCCAGATGCTCCGCCGCCTGTTTCATAAAACGGGCGATACGGATCAGGTTCACACTGGCACAGACCGGAGCTACCTGATTTTCCAGATGCTGCCGATGCAGCGCCACCTGAGCCGGATAATCATCCATCCCGCTGGCATTATAAAAATAATCATAGACGGTCAGGAGACTGCTGTTCAGCCGTCCAGTCGTGGAACCTTCCGCTTTTCCAGCAAAAAATCTGTAATATCTCCGAAACATTGGATAGTAGGATAAGAGGAGTTCACGTTTTGCGCTGCCTGCCCGCTGAAGCAGTTCATACCACAAATAAAATTGCACAGGCACCATAGAACCATGAAACAAAAATGCAAAATCTTTATTTTCTTTCTCAGATAGATAAAAATCCATCACATATTCTGCCAGCTTTGGAGAATATTCCATAAGCCCAAGTCCAATAAAACCGGAATCCCATGTATACAGGCTGTCCCATCGCTTTCCCGGCGTATAGTGCACCATAGGTTCTCCATGTCTCTGAATGGGATATACCACATTGGTAAGAAGCGCCGCTTTCATCAGCTTCACTGACAATTCAAACTCTTTTCCTGCCGTCTTTCCATAAGCTGCCGTTTTCTTCCTGTATTCATTTCTGCACTCTGCCAGCGTTTCCGGCGGGAACGCCGCATCCTTCGTGCCGACACAGGCATAAATCTCCCGGGCTTCGCCCGGCTGCACAAATACCGCTTCCGCAGTCAGAATATGATAAAATCCATCTTGGGTATGACGTTCTTCAAACGAACCGGAAAAACTTCTGGTCAGATCATCATACGTCGGATCCGAATTGGAAAGCCTGTTGGCCAGCGCATCTTCGAGGCATCCTGATGCCAGTTTCCGTTCCCTGATCCGCCCGTGATACACGGTCAGATTCACCGTAGGTTCTCCACAGCCATACTGATAAACAACTCCTGTATTCCGCCGTGTAATCTGCGGAACGACAGGATAATCCTGCCGGATCACCTGAAGTTTCTCCCGATCCTCCTGTTCCAGAATACAGAAGAAATCAATCATTATACCCCCGTCTTTACAGCCGCAGGATTTCATTTCCAGACAAAATTCACCTTGCTCTACCTTTCCAAGCGGCAGGAAAGCCAGCCGAGGCTGTGCCGTCTCCTCAAACGTTACGGAACCATATGGCGTTTGAAAAACGATACTTTCACTGCCCGGTACTGTTTGATATCGGATCGCCAGAACGGCGTCACGATAACAATGTTTCAGTTCCCTGCGGTAACAGACCGCGTCCCCGGCATCACCGCCGAAAAATTTCAGATTCAGGTGAGCGGCCATTTTGCAGTACCATGTCTCTCCAAGACCACTCCCGCCGGTAAAAGACTCCAGCGGAACCTCCCCCCGGCGCAGTCCGTCCGGCATCAAGTGTTCCCATGGACGCGGACGGGAAAAACGTAATGTTTCATATTCCAGCGCATCCCATCGGTCGCTGATTTCCGGTTCCTTTATAACCAGACATCCTTGTTGCGGGTACTCGATCGCAGAAAACAAATTCAGCAGGCAGTTCTGCACTTTATCGGTCTGATTCACATAGGTGACACAGATCCCCCATGTTTCATCTTCCATGCGGAAAAGCTCAACATCCGCATACAAACTGTCTTTCCATATGAGTTCACAGCGGTACTGAAAATAATTTCCTTCCGGATCTGCATCCCATGGATGAAAGCCCGACGGAAACGTCACATTCGGTACAGGAAACGCGCTGTTTGCATACGTTGGATGTATGACCAAATCGTATCGTGCCCCGGCGACTTTGCTTTCACTCATCACTCGGGAAAGACCCATATATTTTTTTGAATAAGGACCCCATACCGGAAGTAAACGTAAATTATTCTGATTCATATAATTCTCCTACTGTTTCTGGCTTTTTTTATTAATATTTTCCTTCTTCTTTTTATTTTTCTATTTTTGTTTGTTGATTTTGCTGTAAAAATGTTTCTTTTTACAGTTATATTATACATATTATTTTCAGATACTTCTTTCATATTTATGAATTTTAGTATAAGAAATACGTGATATTTCTTTTTGTTTGTCTTATTTTTGTCATTCTATGACGCATTATTGCTATTCCCAGTACGCTTTTTTATTATAAAAAATCAGACAGAGAAGGAATTTTTCCTTCTCTGTCCATATCTGAAAACATCATCATTTTTTTATACCGAAATATCCTGCGGAATCCGTATTTCTACAATAGCCCCATAATTCTCATCCATATTCTGAATGGTCATAGATGCACGGCCGCCATACAACAATTGGAGACGTCTGCGGATATTCTGAAGTCCCACATGTTTTCGCCCATTATAGATAATCGGAAGATCCTTTTCAATGGCTTCTATAATCTCACGGGAAAATCCTTTGCCTGTATCAGATACACAAATATACAAATATTTTCCGTTTTCATAAATTTCCGTAGTGATATACAGCGAAATCTCTACCATTCGATCCAATGTTACGGCATGAACGATCGAGTTTTCCACCAGCGTTTGAAGAACGAGAGACGGGACTCTGCATTCTCCAACCTGAGCGTCTTCGATCACTTCAAACCGGAAGCCGTCTTCCCCATATCTCAGTTTCTGGAGTTCCACATACTTCTTGACATGTTCCAGTTCTTCCTGAATGTTTCGTTCCTTTCCGGAATCCTGATAATTATAGCGCATATATTCGGAAAGCACTTTTGTGATATGTGTAATCTTCTCTTCCCCCTGCGCGTCCGCAATTCCATGGATCAGACTGAGACAGTTAAGGAAAAAGTGCGGTCGGATCTGCTCCTGCATATATTCCAGTTCTGCTTTCTGTTCATTCAGTTCTTTTTCATAAATTGCAATCTTCAGCGACTGGATCTTTCTCAACATACCACGGAACCGATCGCTGACCGCTTCCAGTTCCAGTATGTTATTTTCTCCGTTTTCATTCAGCTGCTGCTCTTCCTCCAGCTCCGTAATTCCCTGAACGAAGCTCTGAAGAGGACGCATCAGATTTCGGAAATAGTAAAACAGCTGCACACTGCAGATGGAAAGAAGCACAATGATCAGCAGCAATAAAAGAACCTGCATTCTCAGAACATTTTCCAGGATACCTCCATCCGGAAGAATATAGATTCCAATCTTCCCCAGCGTACCCAACTGATATTCGTACGTTCTTTCCTGCTCTATATCTTCCGGTTCTTCACAATTCTCCGGAAAAATGATTGTCCCATTCTGCTGTCTCATAAAAGGTATCACTTTGTAATTCTCCGTCATCGACTGAATCATAGAGAAAATATCGTTTAATTTGATAACACAGCCCATCATTTTCTGTTTTTTTGCGTACCAGCCGATAATATAAGTGTCTCCTTCCGCCTCCAGAAAATTCCATATGGTTGTTGAATTCGTCCTTCGAACGGACTTCCTGGAAAATTCTCTGAGTTCATCCATCAGACCGCTCACCTGACTTTCTGCAAAAACTACGCCGCTGTCTCCGATCAGCAGATCCGCCTCCTGCGCGTAAACAAAAAAATTCGTTACCTCCTCATAACGGATCTTAAGCATTCGGTTTTCCTCCCGGATATCCCGGAGCAAATAATAGTACTGCGCGTCTTCCGCCTTAATCTCTGCTGGTATCTTGGCAATATAGTCGTTGCTGACAAGAATCTGAATCAGCTCCGTATTCATTTGAAGAATATCTTTGTTCACCTGCTCCACATAAAGTTCCGCCGTATCCTGTACATATTGGTTCGCCACGTTTCTGGTTTCCCCCAATCCTATAAACAGGCAGATAAGAAGTCCGAATAACGCAAGAAAAACCGGAAGTAAAATTTTCATTCCGATTGCCTGAAGTGACTGCGCTCTTTTCTCTTTTCTCTTTTTCCCTTTTTTCCATACCATACGTTTTCTCCCTGCCCGTCAAATTGCTGTCTGTTCCAACTTGTCATATACGTCGGATCTTCTGTTGTTTTCTTCCGGATGCCCGTCATCTTTTTTGCAGCACAGCTGCTGCAAAACGCAGAGCCATCTCCCGCGTTTCGCAGCAGCCGTCACTGTCTTTATTTATTCGTTCAAAGCCTCGATATATGCATTGTACGCATCTGTCTGTGCCTTGACAAGATCCTGCAGTCCCATCGCATCCAGCTGCTCCAGATATGCATCCCATTCCTCTTCGATGCCGCCGTCAACAACCCAATGCGCATACTGCGCTTCCACATACTGGTAAATATCCGTGCCAAGCATTGTAAGCGTATTCTGCTCATCGCTGGTATACTGAACCATCGGGAATCCGACATTTTTGTCTGTCGTCACGTATTTTGCGTTTACCTCATCTTCCTGAAGCTTGATACCATCTCCCTGATCTGCAGGAAGTGTCACATTCGCCGCAAAGTCGTCTGTCATATATTTTGGTCCGAAATCCTTCAGAGAATTCGACCATGCAGATGTATCCAGAGAACCTCCGTCTTCCGGTTCATTTACCGTATAAGTTCCATCGCCATTGTCTGTAACACATCCATCAGAGATAGAACCGTAGGTTGTCTGCAGCGTAGCTACATTATCATAGAAATCATCCGCCCATGCAAGAAGTTTTTCAGGGTTTTCACAATCTTTGCTGATCACCAGTTCACGATCGGAAATATCCAGATAGTTTGATGCATTCTCTACATAACGGTTGCCGTCCGGACCCTGCAGTGCTTCCAGAAGTACAAACTGATCCGCATTTCCGCCTGCCTCCGCATCAGCAGTCCATGCGGAAATTAAGCCAACCTGAGAACCGCCTTCTGCCTGTCTCTTGGAAGTAGCCATAGAACCTTCCTGAGTAAAGTACTCCGGGTCAAGGATTCCTTTCTCCCAAAGTCCGTGCATCCATTCCACAGCTTCCTTATAATTTTCCTGTGCAGGCATGAACACCGGCTCACCTTCACTGTTCAGACCCATATAGTTGTCCGCGCGGCTTACCATGGTTCCGAACGGGAACAGAATATTTCTCAGATCACCGCTGAGTACCGTGGAACCTGCTGCGTTTGTATATCCAATCTCGTTGGTTGCATCACCATCGCCGTCTGCATCCTCTGTGATAAACGCCTCAAGCACGGTTTCCAGCTCTTCATAAGTAGTCGGAACTGCCAAGCCCAGATTGTCCAGCCATTCCTTATTGATATACAGAGAGTTTCCGCATGCCTGCGGCCGCAGACCCAGTTTCTTCGGAAGGCTGTAGATTTTTCCGTCACGGTCTGTGCAGACTGCCTTCATTTCCGGATCCGACTCAAAAATGCTTGTCAGGTTTGGCATAGTTTCTTCATTGATCATATCGGTCAGATCAAGAAACAGTGATTTGTTCTGAGTCATATCGGAAGTGTTCAGACAAATAGAACCCAGAAACGCATCCGGAAGATCTCCTGATGCCAGCAGAAGTGATTTCTGCTCGGACCAGTCGGAATTATAGTAAATATCCCATTCAATATTGATTCCATGTTTTTCCTCGAGTTCTTTCATAATTCCGCTCTCAAGGAAATCTGTCGGCCATGTGTCTGTCCAGCGGACCGTCGCAATTTTGTAGGTCGGCACATCTCCCTCTCCTGAAGCCGTTGACGAAGCTTCATCACCTCCGCCTCCGCATCCTGCCAGAAGACCAGCCGCCATAGACGCCGTCAATACCAGGCTCATTCCTTTTTTCAAATTTTTCCTTTTCATTGCTTTTTTCCTCCTTCTGAGCAGCCCGGTCATTCCGGACTGCTGAATTTTTTTTCATCCCTTCAGCGAACCAAGCATAACACCCTGATTGAAATACTTCTGTACCAGCGGATACATGCACATGATCGGTGCAGAAGATACTACAATAACCGCATACTTGATCAGGTCAGCCAGCTGCTGTGCTTCCGTTGCCGCCGCACCGGTCAGCATAGAACTCATCGTCTGGTTGCTGATCAGGATATTCCGCAGCGCAATCTGCAGAGGCTGAAGTTCATCACTTCTCAAATAAATCAAAGCGTTAAAATATCCGTTCCACTGTGCTACTGCTGCCCAAAGAGCAATAACTGCAATAACCGCTTTGGAAAGCGGAAGAACAATCCGGAAAAAGAAGCCTAGATAACCACATCCGTCCAGCTGTGCTGCTTCCCACAATTCCTCCGGAATACTATTGGCAAAGAATGTCCGTCCTACAATAATGTAATAAGTAACAACCGAAAACGGGATAACCATTACCCAGAAAGTATCCAGCAAGTGAAACTGCTGTACCGCCAGGTAAGTCGGAATCAAACCTCCGGTGAAAAACATCGGAATCAGATAAAACGCGGTAAACAATCCCTTTCCATATAATCTCTTTCTCGACAGAGCATAAGAAGCAGGAATATTGACCACCAATGTCGCAATCGTTCCGACGATTACATACAAAATTGTATTCCTGTAGCCGATCCAAATGGATTCATAATTTTTCAGCTGTTCATACGCCTTAAAATTAATTCCCTTTGGCACAAACATGATCTGACCCGCCGAGACAAGTCCTGCATCACTGATAGAAGCGATGACAATAAAATACATCGGATACAGGGTAAGCAGGATCAGCATTGCTGAGATCGTGTAAATAATCGCATCGAAAATCTTATCTTCTCTTGATTTCTTTATTTTTGATTTTGCCTTTACGGCTCTCGTCTGGCTCATATCCAACCTCCCTCCTTAAATCAATGATGTGTCGCTGATCTTCTTGGAAATTGCATTCACAAGAAGCAGCAGAGCAAGGTTGATCACGTTGTTGAACAGACCGATCGCCGAAGATAAGCTGTACTGATTACTGATCAGACCCATCTTGTAAACATAGGTAGAAATAATCTCGCTGGTACTGCTGTTCAACGTATTCTGCAGCAGGTAAACCTTTTCAAATCCAACGCTCATGACACTTCCCATACGAAGGATCAGCATGATCGTTACCGTCGGCATCAGGGCAGGAACATCAACGTGAAGCATTTTTTTCCACTTTCCGGCGCCATCCATAGTTGCCGCCTCGTACAGACTCGGATCCACCGACGACAAGGTCGCTATGTAAAGAATACTGTCCCATCCTACATGCTGCCATGCTTCGGACCATACATAAATATGCGGAAAAGCCGCTGCGCTTCCCATCAGGTTCGGAAGCTGGAATCCAAAAAGCCCTACCAGCTTGGAAATAATTCCGGTACTGGGCGACAAGAACAGAATCAACATACCGCACATAACAACGGTTGAAATAAAGTGCGGCAGGTACGTAGAAACCTGGAAAAATTTTTTAAACTTCTTCGCTCTGATCTGATTGCACATCAGCGCAAGAGCGATGGGCAGCGGAAACGTAACCAGGATCGTGTAAAGACTGATTACGATCGTATTGCGGATGGTAAGACCAAACTGATAAGAATTAAAGTACTGAATAAAGTTCTGCAATCCTACCCATTCGCTTCCAAAAATACCATCTGCGGGAGTAAAATTCTTAAACGCAATGATTACTCCATACATTGGATAGTAGGTGAACAGCAGAAAAATGATAACCGATGGAAGCATCAGCAGATACAGTGCTTTACTTTCTTTTACCCCGGCTAAGAAACTCTGCTTGTGTTTTGGTGCTGCATTCTTCTTTTTCACATATCATCCCTTCTTTCTTTTCCGTTCACTCGCTGTCGTTTTATGCATTTTGACCGTACCTATGAACATTTTGTAGTTATATTATATATAACATCACTGATTTTTGCTTTCATTTCTGTGTAATCAGTATAGTAAAAAAGAGACATCTTAAAATGTCTCTTTTTTTGCTTTATCCGCTTTTTTTTCATTGACAGAACGTTTTTTTTCTATTTTCTGCTATTTCGCTGCTTTGTTCCGGTATTCATTTGGTGTCATCCCGGTCAGGTCACGAAATGTTTTGCTGAAATAGGAAAAATTGCTGTATCCTACCTCCAGCGCGATCCGGCTGACCGGAAGACCAGAATGGCTCAGATAATCTTTCGCTTTTTCAATTCTCCTGGCCGCAATATATCCCGGGATACTCATCCCTGTCGTTGTTTTGAACAGTTTTGATATGTAATCTTCTGACAAAAATACCATTTTTGCAAGCTTCCCTCTGGACAGTTCTTCATTCAGATGATTCTCTATATACTCTTTTACCTGGCTGACTACATCCTCCTGACTTTTTCCCGACTGGCTTCCGCCTTTTAGCGTATCAAACACCCACTGTACAAATTCCAGCACAGCATCCATGGAATGGTATGCGTCTTTTTCTCTCCTGTCAAATTCTCTGCTGTCAAACAGTTGGGAAAAACCCATCTGCTGTTCGCCCAAATAGCAGTATACCAACTGTTCCAGTTCCTTGAGAAACCGTTCCAGATTCTCAATGGTCAGCTGTCCGTTTTCAAAAGTTTTTTTCAGAAACGTACAGATATCCCGGCAGACTCCCTGGATATCCTGCGAATCACTGAGGGTGCTTTGCCATACTTCCCAGGGCGGCTGCTGATATTCTGCATGTTCCGACAGCTCTCTTCCGCATCCCAAAAGATCGCGTTCCCTCAAAATTCCCTCTTTTCCCGGTAAAATTGTTTTTTCCATAATCTCAAGTCTTTTCCAGCTGTCGATCACGTCTCTTACCAGACAGTATTCTCCAATATACATACAAGCTCTCTGCGGCAGGATATCGTTCAGATATTCTTTCAATTCTACGGAAGCTCTGAGAAACATTTCCTGTTCTCCCAGCGCCTGAAAAACAAGCACCCATTCATAATCGCTGACCTGTACGACCGCTTCCATATTCTGACGCTTTTTCTCAAAAAACTCTGCAGTAATATTCCGTATCACAAAATTAAATAATGCAAGGTCTTTCTTATAATTGATATCTTTATCATCCGCAAAAATTTTAATCGCTTCCAAAACGATCCTTTCCCGATTTTGATACAGATTCTCCTCCATTCCCTGAATCAGAATCTGCTTCTGCGCGGAAGGATCATGAAAAAAATCCTCCCAGAAAGCAACTTTTCTGTCTCTCGTTTTGCCTGCAAACTGCTCTTCTAAACTGCTCTCTTCTTTTTTCCGTCTTGCCTCCTCAATAATCCTTGACAGAATCGCTTCCAGGTCCTGATTGGAAATTGGCTTTAACAAATATTCACGCGCAGAGAGCCGCAGCGCTTTCTGCGCGTAGGCAAAATTCGCATAACTGCTCAAAAATACACACTCAATTTCCATCTGTCTGCTTCGGATCCACTCCAGAAGTTCCAGTCCGCTGCCCTGGGGCATATCAATATCACACAGAAGGAACTGTATGGGAAATTCTTCCAGAAGTTTTTGCGCCTGCCGGATATTATAGGCAGTAAAAACCATCGAGATTCCTATCTTTTCCCACTGTACCGTTTCTTCCAGCTTGTCCGCCAGAAGTTTGTCATCGTCTACGATCAGAATACTAAATTCCATAACTCTCTCCCTTCCTCCTGTGTTTTCCAGATCTTCCAGGTTCCTCCTCCCGTCTTTCTGATCCTTCTGCCGCTGAACCTTCTGAAAAAATCTTTCTTGTTTGTATCAGACTCTTTTGAATGCTTTTACGCTTCTTTCCGGTATACCTTCTCCTGTGTAAACCCTCTTCCCTTCACTTCATTGATATTGCCCACGATCATAAACGCCTGCGGGTCCGTCTCCATCACCAGACGGTTCAGTGCCCCAAGCTCACGGTTGGAAATCACCGTCATCACGATAGGCTGCTCCTTTTTCATAAATCCCGTCGTTGCATGGATCAAAGTGGAACCGCGGTCCAGCTCATGGATAATTTTCTCATTAATCTCCATATACTTTTTACTGACGATCTTGACCTGCGTCTGAGAGGTACCGATCAGGAGCACCCTGTCCAAAACTACCGTATAGATCATAACCAGCAGGATTCCATAGAGGATCTCTTCCTTGTCAGAGAACAACATCTGCAGGATCAGGATGGTCACATCAAAAGCATACAGCATCACGGAAACCGGAAGCCCGAACTTCTTTTTCAGGATCAGCGGCGGAATATCCATTCCGCCGGTGGACGCTCCCGCCCGGATCACGATACCGATACCGAATCCGATCATCAGCCCGCCAAAAACAGTCGCAAGCATGGGCTCCTTCGTAATATCCGACAGCACCGGAATCTTCTGCAGGATTCCCAGGATCAGAGGATAATAAAAAGAACTTACCAGCGTAGTCAATGCAAATTTCATTCCCAGAACTGCCGCTCCCAACAGAAACATACAAAGGTTCATGAGAAACACAAAGACCGAGACCGGAATATTCAGAAAATACTCTGCAGACAGAGCAAGTCCCGTTGTTCCTCCTGTGATCAGGCCCGTCGGCAAAACAAACATGACGATGCCAAGCGCGTAGATCGTGTTTCCCAACAGGATCAACGGCAATGTTTTCAGAAAATGGATTACTCCAGATTTTTCTTTCATATTTTTCCTCCTAGTTGTATCTCAAAAATATAGGGCTGCCGTACCAATGATAGCATCGCATGCCGACAACCCTACTTTTTTATTATACACGAAATATATTTTTTGAAAAGATGGAGAATCGCGTATCTTCAAAACTATTTTCTTCCATCCACCTGCTCAACGCATATTTAAAAACTGCTTTCTCCAATCCAAATATGCTCTCTCACCCGCGCGGCATCGGAATCCTCCGGCACCAATATCCGAAGTTGGGCTGGGCGGCGCCCTCCGCCGTGGGTTTTGCGGGACGAAACGCATGATACCCGAACATCCCCGCCATAAACTGTTGTGCGCACAGGTCTTCTGCACCTGCTCCCACCGGTGAAATCCAGGGAAAGGTCTGTTCTGCGGCTGCGGACAACCGGGAAATTTGCAGCGGGTTGTGTCTGGATTTTTGCCAGGATCCCTTGCTGACATCACCGGTATCTCTGCCGCAAGCGGAACGGCACGATCGTCTTCTGCCGGTTCAGTCTGCAACCGCATTCGTTTCTCACCGGCTGTATCGGTTTCTTCCGTCTTCCCGCTTCTTTCTGTTTTATCGCTTCTTTCTGTTTGAGCGCTTCCTTCTGTCTTATCATTTCCGTCTGTTTTTTTCATTTCCCCCGATAGATTCTCATTCTCTCTCTGTTCTGTTTTCTCCCACTCCGTCTGTTCTGATATCTTCCACTCTTCCCCTGTATTTTCCTCACTGTCTTTCTCCCGGAATTCCATGTTCTGCCGGACGGCAGGATTTCCTGGCTCCCGCTCTTCCTTTTCCTCCGTTTTTTCCCGATCCGCTTCTTCTGGCATTCTCTGTTCCTCTTCCGCCTCCTGTTTCTGCTGCCATTCTTCAAACCATTCCAGACGGAGCGGCTCATCGTCCCACTGGGTCGCAAACCGCCTTCCACCGGCGGTGCAAAGAAGCAGCCCGCCCAGCTGATCCATCCGGTATGGGCTGCTTCCTATCTGCCGTTCCGGAAAATTCACCTGCCCCCGCACGCCTCCCGGACAGGAAAGCAATTCCCCTGCAGAAACACCCAGCAGACGTGCCTTTTCTCTGATCAGCCCAAAAACCTGGATTCTGCTTTTTTCCGGCAGATCACTAATCTTCAGCCAAAATCCCATCTGACAGATCCCATTCTTCGTCTCCACCCGGACGAATCCCCGGTTTTCACCTTTCTTTCCTCCGGAATATTCATAAATATAAGATACAAAACGGAGGATGCTTTTTCGAGAGTACAGTTGTAAAAACGCAGGCGTAGCGGGCTACGCTGAGGCTTTTACAACTGTGCTATCGAGAAAGCAGACCAGCGAAACATGAGGTTATTTATCGTGACTTATACTAGCTTATGACCTGTACCTAAGGAATATGCGGGGCCTGTACTGTGACGGTTCCTCCGGCAGAATAGAGCCTGATACCAGAGAATTCTTGCGGCTGATCCCTGCGGAATTGCGGAACCCCTGTTTGCATCTTCTCACCCCATATGGTAGAATAAAGAATACAGTTCATCCGGCCGCTGAACGAACAAGCGGTCGGCTGCTGTTCAGAGAAAAGGAGCTGCAAGCTATGACCAGAGAAGAACATTACATGCGTGAAGCCATCAAACAGGCAAAGAAGGCCGCCGCCCTCAAAGAAGTCCCCATCGGATGCGTCATCGTCTATGAGGACAAGATCATTGCCCGCGGCTACAACCGCCGCAACACGGACAAAAACACCCTCTCCCACGCCGAACTGAACGCCATCCGCAAGGCGAGCAAAAAACTGGGAGACTGGCGTCTGGAAGGCTGTACCCTCTACGTTACGCTGGAACCATGCCAGATGTGTGCCGGCGCCATCGTTCAGGCGCGCGTCAGTGAAGTTGTGATCGGCTGTATGAATCCAAAAGCCGGATGCGCAGGTTCTATCCTGAATCTTCTGGAAATGGCGCAGTTCAACCACCAGGTCAAGGTGACCCGCAATGTGCTGCAGGAAGAATGCAGCGAAATGCTGAAAGACTTTTTCCGCCAGCTCCGTGTATGGAAAAAAGAGGAGAAAGAGCGAAAAAAGGCGCTGCTTTCTGAACACACAGAAGCATGAGAAACAAAAGCATGCAGCCATTCAGCCAACGGAACTGATGCGAAGGCAGAAAAATAAAAATTTCGGTTGACGGATACACCGGAAAGATTTATAATTAATTACTGTCTGGTAATTCTGACAGGACAGCCTGCTGTCCGGAATACCGTTCAACTATGGAGACGTATCGAAGCGGTCATAACGGGGCGCACTCGAAATGCGTTTGCCCTCCGGGGCACGAGGGTTCGAATCCCTCCGTCTCCGTCACTTACAGAAAATCCGGCAGTCTGAGGACTGCCGGATCATTCTTTCTCTGAAAATTTTCAAACACGCTCGAAAGGAGCCTGCGATACTATGAACGAATACTTTTCCAGTCCCATTTGATTTTTCTTCGGAACTTTGTTTGTCAGCGGACCACACCATTTGATTGTCCGTAAACGCAGACAGGGTTTCTTTCCGACGAAAAATTTAAGAATGGAAAGGAAAATGTATCATGGAAGTATCCTGCAGAAAAAATCTCTTTCTCCTGTACGGAATTTCTTTTTTTCAGGGCATGGTGTTTTACGCCCCTATCGCCACTTTGTACCGCCAAAATTCAGGGCTTGATATTTTCCAGATTTCTCTGATCGAGAGCATTTCTCTCGTCTTATGCGTGATCCTGGAATTTCCCTGGGGAGTTCTTGCTGACAGAATCGGCTACCGAAAGACGATGATCTTTTGCACCGCCGTCTTTTTCCTGTCAAAAATTATTTTCTGGCAAGCCGATGATTTCACCGGATTTCTGGTGGAACGGATTTTTCTGAGCGTTGCCGTCGCCGGGTTGTCCGGGGTAGATACGAGTTTTCTGTATCTCTCGGTTCCCGACGGACAATTTCAGAAAGCCTGTGGAATTTATGAAAGTATGGGAACGGCAGGTCTGCTGTTTTCATCTCTCATTTTTACTTTATTTTTGAAGGACAATTATCGCGGAGCCGGATTTTTCACTGTACTTACCTATGGCGCCGCCTTTGTGCTGTCCCTCTTTCTTTCCCGGCTGCCCGGCAATCCATCTGCCCGGTCGGAAAAACACAGAAACAAGCCGATATGCTTCCGACAATCGCTGGATCTCCTGAAAAATTTTTTTGCCAGCCGCAGACTGCTCCTCTTTCTTGCAGGAACTGCTCTGCTCTCGGAAACACGGCAAAACATCACGGTGTTTTTCAATCAGCTTCAATACATTCGCTGCGGTCTCTCCGAGTCTGTCATCGGAATTCTTTTCCTTTTGACTTCCATCGCAGGGCTTGCCGGAGCCGCTTCATCTGCGGTCACCCGGAAAATCGGTGAATTCGCTTTGTCGTCTGCCTGCTTTCTCTTTCCAGCTTTCTTCTGCTTCCTGCTGAGCTGGACGGAAAACCCGTTCCTTTCAGCAGTATGTATCATCGGCATACAG